>ERZ772764.46-NODE-46-length-78580-cov-30.724737_pt1 | contig 78580 bp, 62 predicted proteins | sample MGYA00512163_ERZ772764 | MGnify/ENA primary metagenome ERZ772764 (study PRJEB29015, sample SAMEA2737903) | human oral metagenome | biome: human oral; feature: human-associated habitat; material: dental | place: China | collected 2094 ... | reverse complement strand
TCTCGTCAGTGAGGAGGAAGACGGGGGCATCAGCGACGCGGCCCGCCCTCGCGGATGCGAGGGCAAGCAGACCCGGCCGCGGAGCACCCCTGCGCCCCGTGCCTGTTCCAGCACCCGGATGGCGCCGGTGGCGTTGATCTCGTGGCAGGCCGACGATTCTTCGGTCGACGGGGGCACGCTCACCAGTGCCGCTAGGTGGACGATCGCTTCGATCCCGGCGGCGGCTTCGGCCAGCCGCTGCGAGTCCAGGATCGAGCCCTGGATGAAGCGGAGACGCCGTCCAGGTTGCGCGTGAAGCCGCTTGACAGGTCGTCCAGCACTACCACCTTGTGGCCGACGGCCAGCAGCCGCCGCGACGCTTCTGAGCCGATGAACCCGGCCCCACCAGCGACCAGGACCCTCACGGCCGCGCCGGCTTCGGTTCGGCGATCACCGACAGCACTTCCATCAGGCCCTCTACCAGGGTCTCGGACGGGTCGCCGGTGCCGCAGACGTGCGACAGCACGGTGACATGGTCGAAGTAGGCGTGCAGCAGGCTACAGGCCAGGGTGATCGAGATCCTCAGTTGCAGCCCCAGCCGGTCCAGCACCGAGCGGATCAGGGTCAACATTTCCTCGTTTACGTCTTGGAACAGGCTGGACCGGGCTGAGTACGGGTGGCGGATCGCGAACAGTCTCAGCTCGGTCAGCAGCACCACATCGTCAACGGTCGTAGGTTGCAGGTCGACTAGCAGCCGCAGTGCCGCCGTCAGCGAGCCGCGCGGGTCGGCCGGGTCTGGATCCTGTAGCGGAATCCCGGCTGAGAAGGCTGCCAGCCGGGCGCTGCCGATCTCCACCATCAGGTCATTGACCAGTTCCGGCAGCGACGAATAGTTGGAGTAGAAGGCGCCGCGGGTGAAGCCAGCTCGTTCGCAGATCCGTTCTACGGTGGCGCCGCCGGCGCCTTCCGCGGCGATCACTTCCCGGGCGGCCGCGAGCAGCCGGGCCCGGGTCCGCGCCCGACGCGGGGTTACTGCGGCGTCGCTTACCCCCCCTGCCTGCGCCATGGGGGAACTCTATCGGGGCGGTCCGGGCGAGAGTGCCTCAACATGCGGATACACTTTCGTATCGAAAGGCTGGGGAGTGGATGTCGGGAATTTTGTACGACGTGGGTCGCTGGTGCTTCCGGCGCCGCGGCCAGGTGCTGGTGGCGTGGCTGCTGGTGCTGCTGCTGGTCGGCGGGCTGGCGGGCCTGTTCGCCAAATCGATGAGTGACAGTTTCGCGATCCCGGGAGCACCGAGCCAGGAGGCGTACAACCAGCTGCGGATGACCTTCCCCGAGGCCGCCGATGCCGGGGCGACCGCGATCATCACCGTGCCCGAGGGCGCCAGCGTCCGCGACCCGCAGCTGCGCCGGGAGATCGAAGGCTGGCTCGCTACTGTCGGCCAACAGCCGTACGTCGCCGGCACTGTCAGCCCTTATCACGAGTACGTGCATGGCCGGATTTCGGCTGATGGCCGCTCTGCGTTGATCTCGATCCGGCTAGTCGGCATGGCCAGCGAGTTCAGCGACGCCAACAAGGAGGCGTTGCAGCGGTTGACTGGCACGTTGACGCCTCAGCTGCCGCCCGGATCGCGGGTCCTGATGGGAGGTGACGTCTTCGCGATCCAGATCCCGCACCTGTCGCTGGTCGAGGCGTTGGGCGCGGTGGTGGCGCTGGTGGTACTAGTGGCCACCCTCGGCTCGGTCCTGGTCGGGGCGGTGCCGCTGCTGAATTCCCTGGTCGGGGTGGGACTGGCGATGGCGGTGACGTACGGCGCGACCCGATTCACGCAGATTTCGTCGACTACCCCGATGCTGGGGCTGATGCTGGGCCTGGCGGTTGGCATCGACTATGCCCTGTTCATCATCTCCCGCCACCGTGACCAGCTCGGCGCGCACCCGGAGCTCAGCGCCGAGGAATCCGCCGCCCGTTCGGTCGCGACCGCCGGTTCGGCTGTGGTCTTTGCCGGGTTAACCGTGATCATCGCCCTGGTCGGGCTGGTGACCGCCCGGATCCCGTTCCTCACGGTGATGGGGGCTTTCGCTGCGGTCGCGGTGGCGATCGGGGTCGCGGTGGCGTTGACGCTGCTGCCGGCGATTCTGGGCCTGCTCGGTGACCGGGTCCGCCCGCGGCGCCGCCGCGACGTACCCGCCGCCCGGGCTCGTACCGGCGGCTGGTCTGGTTGGTGGGTCCGGCTGGTGACCCGGGTGCCGCTGCTGACGGTGGTGCTGGTGGTGGCTGGGTTGGGGGCGTTGTCGCTGCCGGCCAAGGACCTGTGGCTGTCGTTGCCGAACGCCGGGCAACTGCCGGCCGGCACCCCGGCGCGGCTCACGTACGACGCGGTCGCCGAAGAATTTGGCCCCGGATACAACGGGCCGTTGGTGGTCACCATGCAAGTGGTCGAGTCGACCGACCCGCTTGGCATTCTGAACGGGATCAAGGCTGACCTGGAGCAGATCCCGGGCGTGGCCTCGGTGCCGGTGGCGGTTCCGAACCCGAACGCCGACACCGGCATGATCCAGGTGATCCCCACCACCGGCCCTGATGATCCGCGTACCGAGGACCTGGTGACTGCGATCGGGCAGCGGGTGCCGCAGTGGCGGGACCGGTACCGGGTGGAGGTCGCCGTGACCGGGATGACCGCGGTCGGGCTGGATATCACGCAGCGGCTGGCGGATGCGCTGCTGCCGTTCGGGATCTTCGTGGTTGGGCTGTCGCTGGTGCTGCTGACGATGGTGTTCCGGTCCCTGGCGGTGCCGATCAAGGCCGCCGTCGGCTACCTGCTGAGCATCGGATCCGCTTTCGGCGCCACCACCCTGGTCTTCAACCGCGGCTGGTTCGCCTGGGCCATCAACTTGCACCAGACGACCGCGGTGATCTCGTTCTTCCCGATTCTGACGATGGGCATCCTGTTCGGCCTGGCGATGGACTACGAGGTCTTCCTGGTGGCTCGGATCCGGGAGGAACACGTCCACGGCGCCGACGCCCGGCAGGCGGTACGTGACGGTTTCGGGCATTCAGCCAAGGTGGTCGTGGCCGCTGCGGCGATCATGTTCGCGGTCTTCGCTTTCTTCGTCCCCCAAGGCGAGGGGGCGTTGAAACCGATCGCCTTCGGGCTGGCGGTCGGGGTTGCGGTGGATGCCTTCCTGATACGGATGACGCTAGTCCCCGCGGTATTGCACCTGCTCGCCGAGAAGGCCTGGTGGCTGCCGCGCTGGCTGGACCGGGTCCTGCCGTCCTTCGACGTCGAAGGCGAGACCCTGGCCCGCCAGCTGGAACTCGCCGACTGGCCGGCCCCGGGAGACCGGCATCGGGTCGTCGCCGACGATGTCGGCGTCGGGCAGCGGCCGGTGCTGGTGAGCCCGGTGAGTCTGCGGTTGGCCGCCGGGCAGGTGCTGGTGGTGACTGGTTCCCCGCTCGCCCGGGCGGCGCTGCTGCTCACCCTGGGTGGTCGGATGGCGCCCGCCTCGGGACGGCTCAAAGTTCTCGGCTACCTGGCGCCGGACCAGAACGGCAAGATTCGTCGCCGGGTCGCCTGCCAGGACCCGTTCACCCCCGACCTGGCCCGGCGCCTGCGTTCCCGCGAGCACCGTCTGGTCTTGGTCGACGACGCGGACACCCTGTACGGAGCGAAGCGAGCCGCGCTGGCTGACCTGGTTCGTGAGCCCGGCGAGGCGGCCGTGGTGCTCGGAGCTAGCACCGCGGACGGGGTCCGCGACCTGATCCGCCCCGGCGACCTGGTCCTTTCGCTGGACGCCACGCCGGCCCTGACCGATGCCCAAGGAGGTACCCGATGAGGTTGCTTGAAAACGTCCGCCGCCGGCCCTGGTGGCAGCAGGTGTTGGGACTGGTACTGGTCCCGGCCCTGGTGGCGTCTGGACTGTTGGCCGCTACCTGGGGTTCCGACTCCCGGCTGCACCAGGTCGAGGCGGCGATCGTCAACCTTGACCAGCCGGTGACCATCAACAACCAGTACGTGCCGCTGGGCCGCCAGTTCAGCGCTGCCCTGATCGACTCCCACCGTCGGCAGAACTTCCGCTGGGTGTTGGCCAACGAGAAATCCGCCCAGGAGGGCCTCGCCGCCGCCCGATACGCGGCAGTGGTCACGGTGCCGAAGAATTTCTCTGCGGCGGCCACCTCGTACGGGACCTCCCCGACTGCCGCCCACCAGGCCACGATCGAGGTACAGACCTCCCCGCAGGCCGGGATCGCCGATACCGCGCTCGGACAATCGGTCGCCCAGGCGGCGGCGCAGGCGCTGAACCGGACCTTGACCCAGACCTATCTGGAGAACATCTACCTCGGCTTCTCCACCATGGGGGAGAAGTTCCAGACCGTCGCCGATGCCGCCTCGCTGCTGGCCGCCGGCAACCGACAGCTGGCCGATGGGCTGCTCCAGGCCCAGGGCGGCTCCGCCCAGCTCGCTGACGGTCTTGGCGCCGTCGCCGGTTCCGGGCCTGCGCTGCGCCAAGGCGGCCAGCAGCTGGTCGCCGGGATCCAGACGTACACCGACGGGGTCGCTCAGGCGGCCGCCGGCAGCCAGCAGCTAGCCGGGGGCCTGGCCCAGCTGTCAGCTAACGCGCCGGCGCTGACTTCCGGCGCCCAGCAGCTGGCGGGCGGCGCCCAGCAGCTGGCGGGTGGGGTCGCCCAGTTCCGAGACCAGGGCCTGGCCCCGTACACCCGGGGCACCACCCAGCTGGCCACCGAGAACCAGCGCCAGTTGGCGCTGCTGATCGAGCTGCGGGTACTGATGGACAAGATCGCCGCCACCCCGCTCGGCTCGCAGCCACCGCAGCAGCTGGTCAACCAGTTGCAGACCGCCATCACCACCCTGCAGCACCAGCTCGCCAGCACCCAGGCCTCCACCCAGCAGCTGTCGCAGCAGGTGGCGGCGCTGCCGCAGACCATTAACCGGCAACTGGACCAGACCGCTGCCACTCTGGCCGCCCAGTGCCCGCCGCAGGTACGCCAGCTCGGCCCGGACGCCTGCCGCGGCTACGCGGCGGGGGTGATGGCGATGGGCCGGGCTGCGAAGCAGACCGTGGCGCAGATCCTCACCACCCCCGACCCGCGGACCGGGCTTACTCTGCAGCAGGCGTTGCAGCGCCTGTCGAAGGCGTTAGCCGCGGTCAGCGACCCGCAACTCGCGCAGATCCTGCAGCAGGTGAATGTGGTGCTGCAGATGGCCTCCCAGATGCTGGCCCAGGGCGGCAGGCTGCCCACCGTCAACCAGTTACGGGCCCAGAACGCCCAGTTGGAGCAGCTGAAGACCGCCGGGCCGCAGCTGATGGCCGCCACCGCCCAGCTTGGCGGGGGCGCCCAGCGGTTGAGCAGCGGCGCCAGCGGGTACGCGGCCGGGGTTGGCCGCTACACCGGTGCTGTCGGCCAGGCCGCCCAGGGCGCCCAGCAGCTGTCGAACGGCCTGGGTACTGCGGCCGCGGCCGGGCCCCGGCTGGTCGCGGGGGGATGGCAGTACACCGACGGGGTCGGCCGGCTGGTCGACGGGGTCGGGCAGGCCGCGACCGGCGCCAAGGCCCTGAACGACGGGCTGAGCCGCAGCCACGACGGCGCCAGCCGGCTCGCCGACGGTTCCCAGCAGTTGGCCGATGGGCTGGCCGAGGGCGCCAGGCAGGTCCCCCGCTACAGCGACACCGAGCGGGAACAGCTGGCCCGAGTGGTTGCCTCCCCGATCTCGGTCTCAGACCTGGATGATCTGGTCAGCCCGAAGGCCGCCTGGGCCAGCCTGCTGCTGGTCCTGGCCCTGTGGCTGGGGGCTCTGGCTACGTACCTGGTGCTGCCGGCGGTACGGGCTCGGCTGGCATTGTCGAGCCGCAGCTCGCTGGTGTTGCTGGGTGAGTCGCTGCTGCCCGGGCTGGGCCTGGTCGGTTTCCAGGCGCTGCTGCTGTCCGGAATCGGGCAGCTGGCGCTACGGCTGCCGTGGCCCCGGTGGCTGGGTCTGACTGCAGTGCTGCTGGTCGCCGCGGCGGCCTTTGTCGCCGTCCACTATGCCCTGACCGCCTGGTTGCGCGGAGCCGGTCGGGTCTTGGCCGTCGCCTTCGCTGTGATCACGGTCGCTACCGCGCTGACCGGCTCTACCCCAGCCGTCTTCGACGTCCTGCGGCCCTTGTCGCCGATGTCCCCGGCCGTGGACGCGGTCCGGACCTTGATCGCCGGCGGGAGCGGGATTACCGGCCCGATCTTCCTGCTACTGGGCTGGGCAGCGGTCGCGGCTGGTCTCTGCGCTGCTGCCCTGGTGCGGGCCCGTACCCTGACTCCGCGCAGCCTGCTCGCAGCCACCTAACGGGCCGTTTATGAGAAGGAGTCGTAGATGGTGGCGACGGCCTTGCCGACTTCTTCGGTGGAGTGCCTGCCGAGCAGATCGTAGGCGAGGATGTAGCCGCCGTTGAGTTGACGCAAGCACACCGCCGACCCGCTGCGCTGGCCGCAGTAGACATTGCCGAAGTCGACCCGGTCGGTGATGGTCTTGTCTAGATCACGCAACTGCCGAGCGCCGGTCTGGTGTTCGCGGACCAGGGTGATCAGGATCAGGTCCTCGCCTGACCCGTACAGGGCCCGGTCATAGAAGGCTGAGGGGGAGGCGCTGGGTGACGATGTGGCCATCCGCGGCAGCCCCAGCACCGCATCGGGCAGTCGTCCTGGTTTCTTGGACCCGGCCCCGAAACTCCACGTGCTGGTGGGGGTCTGGCTGCCGCTGAGCGGGGACTCGCTGGTGGCTGCCGAGGCGGTGGTCGTCTTGATAGAAGAGCTTTGAACGAGGACGGCGACTCCGATACCGCCGGTGACGATCAGAACAGTGGCGATCACGATCCCGATGATCAGTACGGGGTTGCGTTTCGATGGTGGCGTCGGTGTGGGCCCGACGGTCTGGAACGGTTCCAGCGGCGGGTTGATACCCGAATGCGAACCCTGCGTCATGCCTTCCTCCGATTCTGTCGATACGTCGCAGCGCCAGGTCGACGACCAGAAGACGCTGGGGGTGGTCAGCTTCCAGCCTGCCAGATCCGGCTGCCCTCGCGGCAACCCGCACATCACGAAGGTGGAAGCTTCCGGCTGTTTGGCGGCTGTTGTGGTGTAGACCTGAGCCAGAGGACCAGACCGGAGGGACCGTCGATGAGGGTATTCACCCAGACCGTGGGCCATGCCGCCCCGCTCACCTGCTACCTGCTGGACGCTAGCGATGAGATGAGCACCGCGCAGGTACGGCCGGCGGTGCTGGTGCTGCCCGGCGGGGGATACCACTTCACCTCCGACCGGGAGGCGGAACCGGTCGCCCTGGCCTACCTCGCCGAAGGTTTCCACGCCTGCGTGCTGCGCTACACCGCGCGCGACGATTCCACCTGGGACGAGGCCTTCGACGACGCCCAGGCCGCGCTGGGCTGGATCCGGGAGCACGCCACCGAAATGCGGATCGACCCGGACCGGGTCGCAGCGGTCGGCTTCTCCGCGGGCGGCCACCTGGGCGCCAGCTTGGGTACGGTCGAGCAGCCGCCGAATGCCCTGATCCTCGGCTACCCGGTCACCCTGGCGGATTTCGGGCCGCCGATCGGCAAGCAGATCCTGGACATCCCCAGCGCTGTTGGGCCCGACTATCCGCCGGTCTTCCTCTTCAGCACCGGCGGTGACACCCTGGTCCCGATTCGGAACTCCCTGGAGCTGCTGGGAGCTCTGGCTGAGCATCGGGTCCCGTTCGAGTCTCACCTGTACCTGCTCGGCCCGCACGGGATCAGCCTGGCCCGCCCGCACACCGCGAACGGCGACGCGGCCCTGGTCGACCCGGCCGTGGCTGGCTGGTTCGCTGACTCGGTCCGTTTCCTGGCTGAGGTGTTCGGCGTCCCGGCGACCGGCGGCGAACCGCAGACCTACGCCACTTTGCTGGCCCGCCGCGAGGTCGGCGCGACTGCCCCGGTCGGGGTGCTGCTGGGTGACGAGCGGGCCGTCGCGGTCCTTGAACGTCACCTGCCGGGTCTCGTCGACGAGGTACGCGCCAACCCGCTCGCGTACGGGCTGCCGCTGGCCGAGCTGGCCCGGTTCCAGCCCCGGATCACTGCTCCGGTCCTGGCCACGCTGCTGCCCGAACTGGAAGATCTGCGCGGCCCCTCGTCCTCCTGAGCGGAGGCTGCTTGACGGATTGTGTGATCGCGGCCCGAGGATCTGTCGTGGTCCCCGCAGTATCAGCCGTCAGGCCGCTACCGCGGCGAGGGTGGGATTCGAACCCACGGGACGTCTCCGCCCGGCCGCTTTCAAGGCGGCTGCACTCGGCCACTATGCGACCTCGCCCGGTGCCCCATCGTACTGTGGCAGGCTAAATGGTATGCGCGCTGTTCTTGTCACTGAGCCGGGTGGGCCGCAGCAGCTCACCATCGCCGACGTTCCCGACCCGGTCCCGGGTGCTGGGGAGCTGCTGATCAGGGTGGTCGCGGCCGGGGTGAACCGGGCCGACATTCTGCAACGCCAAGGGCACTATCCGCCGCCGAAGGGAATTACTGACATCCTCGGGCTCGAAGTGGCCGGTGAGGTGGCCGGTCTGGGTGACGGGGTCGAGGGCTGGGCCGTGGGTGACCCGGTGGTGGCGTTGCTGGCCGGCGGGGGCTACGCCGAACGGGTGGTGGTCCCGGCCGGGCAGTGCCTGGCCCCGCCAGACGGGATGGACCTGGTCACAGCGGCGTCGGTGATCGAGGTCGCGGCGACTGTGGTGTCGAATCTGGACGAGGCCGGGCTGCGCCCGGGAGAGACCTTCCTAATGCACGGCGGCGCCGGCGGGGTGGGCAGCTTCGCGATCCCGTACGCGGCTGCGCTCGGCGCCACCGTGATCGCAACCGCCGGATCACAGTCGAAGCTGGAGTACTGCCGCCGGCTGGGCGCCCAGACCGCGATCGACTACCACGAGGACTGGGTGGCCGCAGTGAGGACAGCGACCAGCGGCCGGGGCGTCGATGTGGTGCTCGACATCATGGGCGCCAAGTACCTCGAACCGAATGTGGAGGTGCTGGCCCGCGGCGGCCGGCTGGTGGTGATCGGGCTGCAGGGCGGCCGGCGCGGCACCTTAGACCTGGCCCGGCTGCTCAGCAAGAACGCCCAGATCCGGGCCACTTCGCTGCGGCAGCGTCCGGTGGCGGAGAAGATTGCCGTGGTCCAGCGGGTCAGTGAGACGGTCTGGCCGCTGCTGGCGTCGCAGGCGATCCCGCTGGGGGCGCTGCGTCTTTTCAGCTTGGACCAGGTCCGCGAGGCACATGAGCATCTGGTCTGCGGCGAGAGTACCGGCAAACTGGTGTTGACGCTCTGATTCTTGACGGCCTCACGCAGGGATAAAACCTTCACCAGCCGCGAGCAGCCCGACGCTGCCCAGTTCCCCGATCACGGCCGATGATGTCCGGGGTCGGGGAAGCTGAGACCAGGCGTCAATCACGAAACCTCGCCGACGGGGTAGGTCACCTTCTGCTGGCGGTGGCGCTGGCAGCCGCGGCCGGGTTGTACTTGCAGGCGTCGTTCATGTTCTGGGCGATCGGGCCAGCCGGTGCGGGGGCACTGGTGCTGCGGGGGGCGCTGCTGGTGGTGTGGTCCTTGGTCGGCGTGGGCGCCGGGGCGGCGCTGGTGGCCGGGGCCGGGGTAGCGGTGGTCGCGGGGGCGGCCGGGGCCGTCGACTGCTGAATCACCTCCGCCACTTGGGCGCGCATCATCGCATAGTTCGGGTTGCCGGAGGAGAAGCCGTTAACTCCGTGGGTGAACTGCATGCTTTGGTGCTGGGCGTTTTTCATCCGCATCCCGAGCTCGATCATCATCGGCATCACGTCCTGCGGGATGTCGGTCTTCACCATCTTGCCGCTGGCCTTGGCGAGCGCCTCGTACCGGGTCAGCAGGGTGGTCGGGTCGGTCTGCTTCACGATCGCATTGATCAGGCACCGCTGGCGAGGCATCCGGTCAAAGTCACCATTCGTGGAGCCGGAACGGCTGCGGGCGTACCACATCGCCTCGTACGCGTTGAGGTGCTTGTTCTCGCCAGGCTCGATATATCCCTTGGGACGCCCGCCCTCGGCGGTGCCGCCGATCGGGATCCGCTCGTTGACGTTCAGCTGGACCCCGCCCAGCGCGTCGATCAGCCCGTACAGGCCATCGATGTTGACGTACACGTAGTAGTCGATCCGTTGCCCGAGCGCCTCGCCCAAGCCCAGCTTGAGAGCATCGGCGCCTAAGTTTGAGGTCTCCCCGAGCACATTGGCGGGAACCTGGTTTTTAACGTCGGCCCAGATCGCATTGGCCATCCCGGAGAAGCCCCCCGGGTAGTACTTGTACAGCGGGGAATTCCTCGGGAACGGCACTTTCTCCATGTTGCGGGGTACCGAGATCAGGACCGTGTTGCCGGTCTTGGTGTCGATGCTGGCCACGATCATGGTGTCGGTGTTCTCGCCGTACCCCTTGTTCTCCTCAGGCCGGGAACTGCCGTAGTCCCCGCCTACCAGCAGGATATTCAGCCGTGGGGTGTTCGCCCAGGGGTCTGCTTTGGTGCCGGGCTTCAGGGTGGGGACGGTCTGGCTCTTGCCCTGCTCGTACAGCCCGCGCAGCAGGGACGACTGCTCGTACGTGTAGACCGCGGCCACCGCCATGGGGGCGCTGATCCCGAACACCAGCAGCCCGACCAGGCCCGAGCCGACCACCCGTTGCAGGCCGCTCAGCCGACGCGGCCGCAGCGACAGGTAGGTGCTGGCGATCAGCGCTGTCCAGACCACCGCGAGCAGAATCAGTGCGCCGGAGACGAGCATCATCATGGTCGGGCTGACAGCCGCCGCGATCGCAGTCTTCCACTCCAGGGCGAGGTAGCCGGCCCCGCCCACGACCACGGCGACCAGCAGCAGCGTCGTCACCCCGGCCACTTTCCGGCCAGCCCGCAGCAGCCCGGTACCCGGCAGCAGACTGCCCAGCACCGTCCAGCCCAGGGCCCGTCCGAAACTTGGGACGGATTCTGACGAGTCCACCGCTCGGCGGGCTCGGCCCTCGGCATCACGGTGGGTGTCTGAGTCGACCGAGTACCCGGCCGCAGTCTCGGCGGTCCGGCTCTGCCACGACGGACGGGTGTCCTCATCAGGGTAGGCGTGCGCCGGCGAGCCTGCGGGCCGCGGCTCCTGCGAGAAACTACGCCTCGGGCCTAGCCGGTGTGCGTAGTCCTCGCCGTCATTCGCCATTCGTCTTCTTCCCCCGTGTGTCGTTCGAGACAATCCCCTCATAGATGGTAACGAGTGAAACGCGAATCTGGTTTCACACAGTGCGCGTGGACTGGGCGGGCGCCGACCAGGTAGTCTGGCCTCGGTTCGTTGGAGGCGTCGCCTAGTACGGTCTATGGCGCCCGCCTGCTAAGCGGGTTTGGGGTTACAGCCCCATCGCGGGTTCGAATCCCGCCGCCTCCGCCAACAACCGACGAAGGCTCCCGGTCATGGACCGGGAGCCTTCGTACTGGTGGGTGTCAGCCCTGGTGGGCGTCGATCCGGGCCCGCAACTGCTCCAGCTGGTGGAACAGCTGCGGTGGGCAGTGGTCGCCGAACTGCTGGAAATATTCCGCCGTCACGTCGGCCTCGGCCCGCCAGGCCTGCGGGTCGTACGCGAACAGTTGCGCCAGCTGATCCTCGGTGAGGTCGAGGCCTTCGACGTTCAGATCACCCGGGACCGGGATCCGGCCTGAGATCGCGTCCACCGCCTCGACCTGCCCGGCGATCCGGCGCAGCGCCCACTCGATGGCGCGGGAGTTGTCACCGAACCCCGGCCACAGGAACCGGCCGTCGGCGTCCTTGCGGAACCAGTTCACCTGGTACACCCGTGGTGCCCGGTCGCCGAGTACTTCGCCCATCCGCAGCCAGTGCGCCCAGTAGTCGGCCATGTTGTAGCCGCAGAACGGCAGCATCGCGAACGGGTCGCGGCGCAATGCGCCCACGGTGCCTTCGGCGGCGGCGGTCTGCTCCGAGGCGACCGTGGCCCCGACAAAGACCGCGTGCTCCCAGTCGTACGCCTCGCTGATCAGCGGGATGTTCGACGCCCGCCGGCCGCCGAACAAGATCACATCGATCGGCACCCCGGTCGGGTCCTCCCATTCCGGGGAGATCGACGAGGCCTGGTCGGCGCGGACCGTGAATCGGCTATTCGGGTGCGCGGCCGGGGTGGTGGATTCGGGCGTCCAGTCGTTGCCCTGCCAGTCGATCAGGTGTGCCGGTACCTCGTCGGTCATCCCTTCCCACCAGACGTCACCGTCGTCGGTCAGGGCCACGTTGGTGAAGATCGTGTCATGGTCCAGCGCCTGCAGGGCGGTCGGGTTGGTCTTCAGTGAGGTGTACGGGGCGACGCCAAAGAAACCCGCCTCCGGGTTGATCGCGTACAGCCGGCCGTCGTCGCCGGGACGCATCCAGGCGATGTCGTCGCCGATGGTTTCGACCGTCCAACCGGGGATGGTAGGCCGCAGCATCGCCAGGTTGGTCTTACCGCAGGCCGACGGGAAAGCTGCCGTCAGGTGGTAGGACCGCCCGTCGGGACCGGTCAGCTTGAGGATCAGCATGTGCTCGGCCAGCCAGCCCTCCTCGCGGGCCAAGACCGAGGCGATCCGCAGCGCGTAACACTTCTTGCCGAGCAGCGCGTTTCCGCCGTAGCCCGAGCCGTACGACCAGATCTCGTGGGTGGCTGGGAAGTGGGTGATGTACTTTTCGTCGTTGCACGGCCACGGCACGTCGGGGCGGGTCGTGCCGTCGGCGTCGACCAGCGGATAGCCAACCGAGTGTACGGCCGGGACGAAGTCGCCGGTCTCGGCGATGAGCCTCAGCGCCTCGGTCCCGATCCGGGTCATGATCCGCATGTTGACCACGACGTACGGGGAATCGGTGAGTTCCACGCCGAGCCGCGAGATCCGTCCCCCGAGTGGGCCCATCGAGAACGGGATCACGTACATGGTGCGGCCGCGCATCGAGCCGTCGAAGACCCGGTTCAGGGTCTGGCGCATCTCGGCCGGGTCGGCCCAGTTGTTGGTCGGCCCGGCATCTTCCGGCCGCTCAGAACAGATGAAGGTCCGTGACTCGACCCGGGCCACATCGGACGGGGTGGAGCGGGCCAGGAAACTGTTGGGCCGCCGGTCCGGGTTCAGCGCGGTGAAGGTGCCGGCTTCGACCAGGGCAGCGTTCAGACGGTCGCGTTCTGCCTCCGAACCGTCGCACCAGACCACCTGGTCCGGCTTGGTGAGGTTGGCCACCGACTGTACCCAGTCGATCAGCGGCTGGGGGGCGTCATCAGGGGCATTCACAGGGATCGACACACTCATCCGTCCTCCTCATCCTCGAGGGATCTCTCGTTCGTATCTGCTGCCGCTCATGCTAGGTGGTCGCCCCAGACCCACAGCAGGCAGACCGACATCCGGCTCAGGTGATGCGCTAGCTGGTCGTGCGGAGCCGAAGACTCCAGCTGCGTTCAAGGACAACGGTAATCTCGCTGAACCTCTGGGATGGCAGACTGCATCGTCTAGCCGCTCAAGCGCACTCGGAGGGACTCGAACCCCCAACCTGCTGATCCGTAGTCAGCTGCTCTATCCATTGAGCCACGAGTGCTGGTCGTGGAAGAAAGTCTAGCAGGCCATCCTCAGCGGGCGTGGCGGGTGCTATTCCAGACCGTGGCCCGGGTGGCGATCAGGGCTGCCACCTGGCGGATCATCCGGGTGAGCTGGGATGGGGCGTATTCGGGGATTCCGTCGCGGAGCCGGTTCGCCATCTCGGCGCACTGGTGGTCGGGGACCCGGGCCGCGAAGGTCAACCAAAGCCGTAGCGGGACATGCCCGAACTCTTGCAGCAGGTAGCGCGAGACGACGCCCGCCAGCTGGTTCGGCCAGGGCTGCGGCCAGGACTCGACCGCGTCGGCGTACCAGTCGGGCAGCCCATCGGAGCCGGCTGCGACCAGGGTCTGCTGCACCGGGGATGCGGTGGTGACCAGATCGGGGGAGGCCCGGCCGACCTGGAGCAGGGCATCGGCCAGGGCCGAGTCCTCGTAGCGGATCGCGGCGGCCTCCAACCCGGGCCCGATCTCGTGCGCGCCGGGCAGCGCCGCCAGCTCCGGCGCCGGGCAGCCGATCAGCCATTCCCAGGCGCTCGGCGGCAGCGCCGCTACTACCGCATTCAGCCTGGTCGCGCCCGGATCGGCGGCGTACGGGATGTCGTCAAGGCCGTCACGCGGATCCACCTGCTGCGGGTAGAGGGTCCGCAGGTGGCCATTGCTGACGCTGACGGCCTCGGCGGCCAGGTCCCGGATCCGGCTTGCGTACGAGGAATCGGGCAGATGCGCCAGCCCGGACCGGGCTGCGGCCCGGACATTGCCGGACGGGTCCGCGTATGCCAACTCGAGTAGCGGCTGGTCGCGGTGCTGCGGGTGATCGGCGATCACCTGAATGAAGGCTTCCTTCTCGTCAATCAGCAACGAGGGCCAGGACCGGACCACAAGATCTCGGGCCGCGATGGGGTCCCGCTGTCGTAGACCCCGCAGGTATTCCTGCCGTTGGCTCACGTCCCCGAGGGTCCACAGCCGGGTGTCGAGCGGTGGTTCGGGCTGCTGCTCAGGCTCGGCCGGGGCCTCGCCGAGGATCACCGACAGCGCCTCGCCGATCTGGGGGTATTCGCGGGCGGCGAGAGTGAAGTCCTCCAGCAGACCCGGCGGCAGGTCCAGCTCAGCCTTCGCCATGCTGCGCAGGGCATCGGCCAGCAGGTCCGCGGTCACCGCCGGCGGCACATTGCTCCGCTTTGACCGCAGATCGCCCAGGTGCTGGGTCAAGGCCGCCGTCAGGGTTGCTGGGGTCTTGGCCGCCGGGATCGCGCCCCTCCCAAATAGCGACCGCGACCCCCGCTTGACCGCGTTCCAGAGCCGGTTGCTGCTGGACCTCGGCTCGAACAGCTCCGTTCCTGAGGCCGAATGCCGCGGCCCGGAACCTTGTCGATCGTTCAAATCGTACGCGGAGCTGCTGGAGGTCGGGTAGCCCGCGGAGCTGCTGGAGGCGGGGTAGCCGGGCCGGTCGTACGCCGAGGCGCTAGAGGTCGGGTAACCCGCTGAGGTACTCGAGCTGGGGTAGCCGGGCCGGTCGTACGCGGAGGCGCTTGACGTCGGGTAACCCAGGTGGTCGTACGCCGAGGCACTCGAACGGGGGTAGCCGGGGTGGTCGTACGCCGAGGCACTCGAACGGGGGTAGCCGGGGTGGTCGTACGCGGAAGCGCTTGACGTCGGGTAACCCGGATGATCGTACGCCGAGGCGCTCGAGGAGGGGTATCCCGGAGGTGGCCCAGGCTGGCGCTCGTACCCGTACCCAGGCGGGGGACCGGGACGCTGATCGTACGCGGAGGCGCTTGACGTCGGGTAGCCCGGGGGGTCGTACGCCGAGGCTCGGGAAGTGGGATAACCCGGTGGTACGGGCTGACGTTCATAGCCGGGTCGTTGCTCGTACGCCGGGTGGCCCGGCTCGTACGGGGGTGGTAGCTGGGCGGGCCAGCCTGGGGCATAGCCAGAGGCGCTGGCATCCGCGGGCCGCCCTGGCGAATGACGCGGCTCGAAAGGGGAATCGCCGGCGTGCCCGCCGGGTCGCGTCGCCTCAGCCCAGCCCGGCTGGCTGGACGGGCGCAGCGCGGGCGGCGGATCGTCGGCCCGGCGCCGGGGGCTGATCTCGGGAGCCGGGCCGCCGACAACGGGCTGGCCGGCGCGCGCCGGCGGGAAGACTGCACCAGTACCCGACGCGGCGATCCGCCTAGGAGTCTGCTGAGGCTGGGGCTGCTGAGCCTGTTGGGGTCCTGCCGCGGGGGGTGGTACGGCCGAGAATGGCGCCACCGGGGCCGGGGCCCAGCCGGACCTCGACGGTTCGGGCGGCTGCGCCGGGGAGCGTCCGGCCGGGGCCCAGCCGGACTCCGGGGCAGGATCGGGGCGTGGGGCCCAGCCGGACTCCGGGGCAGGATCGAGGCGTGGGGCCCAATTCGACTCCGGAACCGGATCCGGCTGGCTTGACGCTGATTCGGTGGTACGGGGTGCGGGCTGGTAGACGGCCGCGGAGGCGGAACTGGCCGGGGCTGAGGCAGTCTGCGACGAATACGCCGCGCTGGGGGCGCTGGGCATCCCGTAACTCGCCGATGCTGGGCTGCGGGCCGGGCGGTGTTCTTTGACGGTGGCAGCGGGAGCGGCCCCCTGGGCCTCGGCCACCTGCCGCTCCAAAGTCGGGATCACCTTGTTGAACAGGATTCCGAGGTTCAGCGTCGCCACATCCACGGTCATGGCGACCGTGACCGACTGCACCAGGATCAGGACGGTCGCGGTTCGTACCCCCTGGTCAGTCTGGGCATGCTGGATCAGCGCGAAGCGGTCGACGTAACCCAGTGCCAAGTCCTCTAAGACCGTGTCCAGATCGTCGATCACCCCTTGCAGCAGTTCACTCAGGCCCTGCTCGGGGTGCATCGAATCGAGTTCCCGAGAAGTCGCCGCATCCCAGGCGATACAGGCCAGCGGCGGCGGATCCAAGGCCTTGATCGCAGCGGTTAAGGCATTGTGAATCGCGGATAGATCAACTAATGTCATGCGATCGCCTGCCGCCCGAGTTCCAGCAGCCGCGGGATCACCATCGACACCACCGCTCCGATACTGACCAGTGAGACATCCACCAGCAGCAGGCCCTGCAGGACAGCGCTGAAGCAGAGCACCACCGCCAGCCGCCCCTCAGCCAGACGGACCAGGTAGTAGTCTCCGATCGGGGGCAGGATGTCGGCCTGGGCGAACTTGGTGTTCATGGTCGTGATCAGGTCCGAGAACGCGGCCCCGGCCTGAGGCCGGGGATTGTGGGCGATGATCTCGAGTCCGGTGTTAGCGTCGTAGATCCCGAAGCTCAGCATCCCGTCGCCGAACTGGGACTCCCCGTACCGAATCGCCTCTCGCAGCTTGGCGATGTGTACGTCCACAATCCCTCCGCGTGCTCCCAAAACCCTTACACCACGGCCCTAACGTAGTCCGGGGGACGAGTGGCCGAAGGGCCCGGGGTGTCTCGTAGACGACCGTACCGGTACCTCAAAGTCAACCGTGAGGCGGGGTGAAAGTGCCCGTCAAGCCTACGAAGGATCCTCTGGCAAAGGGTTATCCGGGCGCGGTTGCGGGGCACGACTGACCCGGCTCTCGATGCGATGGATCAGACCGTCAGACGGCACCGTAGCCTCGGTGGTCACCTCGAGTACCGGCCCGATCTTGGGCCGCAACCGGTGGCGGACCCGGATCCGATCCGGGTCTTCAGGCAGCCCCACGGTCCACTCCAGGATCTCCACCTCGCCGATCAGCCGATACGGCAGGTGGAGATGCAGGTCCCATTGCAGGTACTCGCGCCCATACCCGGTGGGGATCGCGTTGGTGAGCCGTACCGCGGTCTCGGCCAGCGGGACCTCGAAGGCCCGATCTGGGTCCATCTGCGCGTCTAGGTAGGCCTGGACCGCGGCCTGGCGTTGCTCTGGACTCGCCGGCCCACTGTCGCCAGCCTTGCGCTCGTTGTTGCGGGCCTGGAATCGGTGATCGATGCCCGTGATGGTCTTGGAGACTAGATACCCGATACCGCTCGCGATCGCGAAGCCCCGAAGTGCGCCCATGATCATGCCGGAAGTGTACGAAGCGGTGCACAACGACGGGCCCAACCAGGATCAGGCGGCTCGGATCGGGGCTCGGCAGCTGGGTCGGCCCGCAGCTGTGCAGGGCAGCGCATCGCACAACGGCAGTCGCGGATCGCCCGTCGGGTGCGACCTGCGCCAGTAGGGTGGAGCAGATGGAGACGACACCACGGCCGACGCTGCTGCTGCTGGTCCGACACGGGCAGACCCCGACCACCGGGCAGGTGCTGCCGGGCCGGGCTCCTGGCCTGGACTTGTCGCCGCAGGGGCAGCGGCAGGCAGCCGCGGTGGCCCAACGGCTAGCCGACCTGCCGGTCAGCGCGATCTACACCTCGCCGCTGGAACGGGCCCGGCAGACCGCCGCCGCGACCGCCGAATTGCTGGAGCTGGACCCGGTCCTGGAACCGGGGCTGCTGGAATGCGATTTTGGTGATTGGACCGGAGCTGAACTAGCCCGCTTGACCGTACGACCGGAGTGGGCCACCGTGCAGCAGGCCCCGTCGACGTTCCGGTTCCCCAACGGGGAAAGCTTCGCCCAGATGCAGCAACGGATCGTCGGCGCCCTGGATGTGCTGCGGACCCGGCACCGGGAGGGTGTCGTGGTGTGCTTCAGCCACGCCGACCCGATCAAGGCGGCCCTGGGGTACGCGCTGGGCGTCCACCTCGACCTGTTCCAGCGGATCGTGGTCAGCCCCTGCTCGGTGTCGGTCATCGCGTACCCGTCGACTGGGGCCCCGACGGTCTGGGCCGTCAACTCGACCGGCGATTCGCTCGCCCAACTTAAAGCCTCGTGAGGTGATTCGGCATGTACGTGGAGTTCAACCAGGTGGACACCTTCACCGCCGGCGCGCTCGGGGAGCCCGGGCAGCGGATCTTCTTGCTGCAGTGCATCGCCGCCGGCCAGCGGGTCACGGTGAAGTGTGAGAAACAGCAGGCGCAGGCGATCGCGGCATACCTGCGGCGGGTACTGGCCGACGTCGTCGAGCCGGGACAGGAGCTGACTGGGGTGACCGACCCGATCGGGCCGCCTTTCGATCCGGTCTTCGTGCTCGGCCAGGTCGGGCTGGGCTACCTGCCCGACGAGCAGCGGGTGCTGGTGCAGCTGGATGAGGCCGGCGCCGTGGACGAGCAGGGCGAGCTGGTCTCCGACCCGGCGCTGAGCCGGGTCCGGCTGCTGCTGTCGCTGCCGCAGGCGTTCGCCTTCTGCGAACGCAGCGAGGCCGCGGTTGCTGGCGGCCGCCCGCTGTGCCGCTGGTGCCAGTTCCCGATCGACCCGGACGGGCACATCTGCCCCCGTATGAACTGATGGATCAGCTGTCCCTGCTCGAGCAGGGCACCATGACCCTGGTCGGGCAGGTCATCGACAGCAGCAATGCCACCTTTCTGGTCGAGCTGGCCCAAGGCGGGCAGAACGGCTTCGGGATCTACAAGCCACAACGGGGGGAACGGCCGCTGTGGGACTTCGAGCCGGGCTTGTACCGGCGCGAACGCGCCGCGTACCTGCTGTCGCAGCACCTCGGCTGGCCGCTGGTCCCGCCAACCGCAATCCGGGCTGATGCCCCGCTCGGGGTCGGCTCGGTGCAATGGTACGTCGAGGCCGACCAGCGCGAACACTACTTCTCAATCGTGAAGGACCATCCCGAGACCCACGACGCGTTGCGGATGATCTGCCTGTTCGACCTGCTGGCCAACAACACCGACCGCAAGAGCGGGCATGTCTTGTACGGAGCTGACCAGCGGGTGTACGGGATCGACCAGGGGCTGTGCTTTGCCGCCCAGGATAAGCTGCGGACCGTGATCTGGGACTTCGCCGGCGAGCCAATCGCCCCCGCCCTGCTGGCGGCGGTTGAGCCGCTGGCTGCCACGGTCCCTGCCGCGGTGGCTGAGCTGCTCAGCGAGGACGAGACCGAGGCCGTACGGCGGCGTGCCCAGTGGCTGTTGCAGCGGCCGGTGTTCCCGACCGACACCACCGGCTACGGCTACCCGTGGCCCCTGATCTGAGATGTGAATGGAGGGGATCGTGACTGAGCCGGACCTGAGTGGGTGGCGTCGGATGCCTGATCCGCAGCTGGCTGAGCTGGCTCGTTCCTACCTCATCGGGCCCGGCCCGCACCTAGTGCTGGTCGATGGGCGTTCTGCCGCGGGCAAGACTACTTTCGCTGAGCGGCTGGCCCGGCTTTTGGGCGCCGGGCTGGTGCACACCGACGACGTCGCCTGGCACCTGCACCCGATCAACTGGGCCGAGCAGTTGCGCTGCGGGATCCTCGACCCGTGGCGTCGCGGCGAGCCGGTCAGGTACCGCCCGCCCGGCTGGCAGGCCCAGGGACGTCCCGGCGCGATCCGGGTACCACCAGTCCCGGTGCTGGTGGTCGAGGGGGTGGGAGCGGCCCGGCCGGAATTCGCAGCCGACGCCCACCTGGTGGTGTGGGTCCGTTGCGACCAGCCGTTGACCCGGCGGCGGCGAGGTATCGAGCGCGACATCACCATCACGGACCGTGACCGGGCCGAGGCGGAGATTTTCTGGGACGACTGGGCCCGGTTCGAGGACCCCTTCCTGGCCGAGACCCGCCCCTGGGATCGGGCCCAGATCGTGGTTGACGGACTGAGCGGAGCCGATCAGCTGCTGTGTGTGGTCCGTGCCGGCCCGGCACAACTTCCGGATCCGAGCGCCGCGGTCAGCTCATCCAACGGCCCCGACGGTTCCTGCGTAGCGGATCGGTCCACGGCATCCGATCCCAATACCGCACCATGATGACGCCGCCGACGAGGAGCCAGCCGAAGCCGGTGGCGACCCAGACTCCCGGACTGTTCGGGGTGTTCATGGCGGTATCTACCAGCGAGGACATGTGGAGCCCGGCATGGACCCCCACCGCGGCCCAGATCGATCCGCTGGCGAATCGTACGGCGGTCGCGGCGACGGCGAGACCGAAGGGTGTGGCCAGGTACAACAGGTGATCCAACAGCGTACGCTGCCCGCCCTGGGAAATCAGGTGGAGAGCGGTGAAAACGATGACCGTGATCCAGAAGGTCGATTTCTGACGACCGAGGATCGCCACCACCCAGCCGCGCCAGATGAGTTCCTCGGGGATGCCCTGCAGGAGGAACGCCAAGATTATGGTGTTGACGACTTTCGCCCACCATGGCCAGGCCGGCTCGGCGTCGGTGGGCAGTGTGGCCGGGAGCAGGTCTTGGAGTAGCCCGACTCCGAACGCGATTAAGCCGGCGACCCCCATCATGACGAGCAGCCAGACGAGGGCTGCTGGTGAGAACCGCCATGCCAGGCTGCGGCGTTCTATCCCGAACCAGCGACGACCGATCGTCAGGCACAAGGTGATGCATACCAGCAGCGTCGGTGCGGTGATCGCCGCCTTGATTCCCAAGCCGACCGCAATCGAGGCATCTGGGCTGTTTATGGACTTCGTGAAGTCGGGAGCGATCCCGACCAGGACGAGACTCAACAGGACTGGGGTCAGGGCACTGACCAGCGTGATCACGATGGCAGCCGCGGCCACCACCAACGTCGTGAGAGGGGTGATTGGGCGTTGGATGACGATGTTCGAGGGGGAATGTGAGGTCATGACCATACGGTAGGACGGAGCAGCATAGCTTCACGCTCCGACCGGGAGGGGCCGGCGAATCAGGCAGACGGTTCGGTGAGCACCGCGGCCGGGACTCGGGCCTCGATGGTGACCTCGTCGGCCACCCGCAGAGCCCCCATCATCGCCGAATGCGGCTTGATCTGGTAGTGGGTCTGCGTAACTGAGCCTGACAGCCGGAAGTCGCCGTCGACGATCCGTACCGCGAACGACTCCTGCCGGGTCTGACCATGTACGGACATCCGGCCACTTACCCGACCGTCGTCCCAGCGGCCCTGGTAGCCGGTCGCGACGAACCGCAGCGTGGGGTATTGCTCGCTCTCCAGTGACCGGGCCGTGTTCCGCAAGATGTCTCGGCGCCCCTTGTCGGTCAGGGGTTGGGGTCCGCCGTGACCCTCGATCACGCTGAGCTGGGTGAGGTCGACCGTCACGTCCAGTCGGCAGTCGTCGAGGCTGTCGGCGATCGTGATCACCGCTTCCCACCGTTCGCACTGCAGGGCCAGGTGGTGCCCCATCGCGGCCATCGGACCGTCGGTGCCGGTACCCAGCCGCAATTGCCCCTGTTCCGGGCCGATCCGGTACTTCCCGGTCGGGATGCCCGTACCTTGCGCGGTGCTCATGCCAACCCCCTACGTTCCAGCAGATGGCATACATCCGGGTCTTTACCCCGGAACTGGCGGTAACTGTCCATCACGTCCATCGATCCGCCCCGGCTCAGCAGCCGGCTGCGGAACCAGTCGCCATTTTCTCTGGTCATGCCGCCATTCTCGGTGAACCAGGCGACGGTGTCAGCATCCAACACCTCACTCCACAGGTACGAGTAGTACCCGGCCGGGTAACCGCCGCCCCAGATGTGGCTGAAGTAGGTGGTGCGGTACCGCGGCGGGATCAGCGGGAAAGCCACCCCCTGCGCCTGCAGGGCCTGGCGTTCAAAGTCGATCACCTGGTCCGGGCTGCTGGGCAATTCCTCGAGCGGGGTCTGGTGCCAGACCTGGTCTAGGACCATCGCCGAGAAGGCCTCCACCGCGGCGTACCCCTCGTTGAAGTGGCGGGCCCGGTGCAGGGTTTCGATCCACTCTGCGGGCATCGGCTCGCCGGTCTCGTAATGTCGGGCATAGCGGGCCAGGAGCTCCCGGTCCCAGGCCCAGGTCTCGTTGACCTGGCTGGGGAATTCAACGAAGTCGCGGGGGACCGCGGTGCCCGAGCGGGACGGATAGCGTACGTCGGACAGCATCCCGTGCAGGTCGTGACCGAATTCGTGAAAGAGCGTGATCACGTTCTCCCAGCTCATCAGAGTTGGCTGTTGCGGGGCCGGGCGGGCCAGGTTGCAGTTGTTGGTCACCACCGGCAGCCGGTCCAGCAGCCGGCTCTGGTCCACCAGCGAGGTCATCCAGGCCCCGCCCTGCTTGGTGGGCCGGGCGTACGGGTCGATCACGACCAGCGCCAACGGGCGGCCGTCGTGGTCGTGCACCTCGTACACCCGGCAGTCGTCGGTGTAGCCGGTGAGGTCGTCGCGGCGGCTGAAGGTGATCCCGTACAGGCCGGTCGCCGCAGCTAGCACCCCGTCCTCCAGGACCCGTTCGAACGGCAGGTACGCGCGCAGCGCCTCGGTGTCGAGGCGGAACCGGGCGGTACGTTCTTGCTCGGTGTAGTACTGCCAGTCCCACGGCTGCAGCGTCTGGCCGGGATAGTCGGCCTGCAGCCGGGCCTGTAGCGGCTGCGCCTCCCGCTGCGCGTTGCGGATCGCGGCCGGCGTCACCCGGGCCAGGATCTCGTTCACCGCCGTAGTGGTCTTGGCGCAGCCGTCGTCGGCGATGAAGGCGGCGTAGTGTGGAAAACCCAGCAGCTGGGCCAGTTCGGCCCGCAGCCGGGCCAGCCGGACTACCAGGTCGCGGGTGTCATTTTCACCACCGTCGCCGCGGCTGATCGAGGCGGTGAACAGCTGTTCGCGTAGTTCCCGGTCCCGCAGCCGGCTCAGCAGCGGCTGATCGGTGGTGTTCACCAGTTCCAGTACCCAGCCGTCCAGCCCACGCCGTTCGGCCGCCGCCCGGGCCGCCGCCAGGTCGTCCTCGGTCAGCCCTTCCAGCCGGGCCGGGTCGGTGACCTGGATCGCGGCCGCGTTCCGACCGGCCACAACGAGTTGGGACCAGCGGGCTTGCAGGCCGGCGATCTGCTCGTTCAGCTCCCGCAGCCGGGCTTGTTGGTCGGCTGGCAGGTCGATCCCGAGCCGCCGGAACTCCCGCAGCCGCTCGGCCAGCAGCCAGGCGCTCTGCGGGTCCAGCTCAACCTGTCCGGCGTCGGCGCGTTGCTGCAGCTGCTGTAGCCGGTCGTACAGGCGCCGGTCCAGCGTGATCGCAGTGGCATGGGCCGCCAGGGCCGGCGCCAGCTGCTCGTCGATCGCGTCCCGCTGCTCGTTGGTGTCGGCGCTCTTGAGGGTCCAGAAACCCGCGCAGGCCCGGTTCAGCAGCTCGTCGGAGCGTTCCCAGGCCTCCAGCACGGTGGCCACGGTGGCCGGCTCGGCCGAGGTCGCCAAGGCCTCCAACGCGGCTCGCTGCCGGGTGATCCCCTCTTCGATCGCCTCGCGCCAGTCGGCGTCGCTGATCGCGGGGAAGTCCTGGATGCCGAACGGCAGGGTCTGCTCGGCTAGCAGCGGGTTGGTCACGGGCGCTCCTCCTGTTGAGTGAGGCCATCCTCTCAGGCTGCCTCATCACCTCCAGAACCCGCCCTGGATGATCACCGGTATGACGTGGAGGAGGCTGCGGTGAAGTTCCTGCGGCTTGGGAGCAGGGTGAGGGCGTCTCGGGTTGCAGGATCGTTTGGGGTGTAGACCTCAAGTCGATGGTCGGGGGATTCTGGCTGAAGCCACACCTGATAGTCGATATCCATCTCACCGAGGGTCGGATGAGACAGGAGCATACGTCCGACAGTGCAATCGGCTACATCACCCTCGGCCCAAAGACCGCTGAACTCGTTGCTCTTCATCGACAATTCGCCGATCAGATCCGCCAGCTGAGCATCGCATGGATATCGTCCTGATGTCAGGCGGAGATAGGCGACGTGGATACGGGCGAGATCGTCCCAGTTTCGGTACAGATCCCGAACCGATGGATCGAGGAAGAACGACCACGGCACAGAAGGGCGGCGGGTGATGTCACGGGGTGCTTCGAAAGGGAGCTGCTCGAACAGCAGTTCATGCCCGGAATGATTCCATGCGAGGATATCCCCTCGACGTCCCAGTACGACAGCTGGAACAGTCTCATGAAGAGATTCCAGGAGTGAGAGCACCCGCTGATGGGGACGCTCCGCAGGCTCACGCACCATGCAGGCCCGGGCGGGCGCGTGCGCGAGGTTGTACAGGTGGGTTCGTTCGGCATCCTCCAGGCGCATCACAGAGGCGAGTGCGTCCAATACCTGGACGGAGGCGGTGCCGGTCTGGTCCTGCTCGATTCGGACGTAGTATCCGACGCTGACACCTGCCAGGCGGGCGAGCTCTTCGCGGCGCAGTCCCGGCACGCGTCGAGGTGTGGGTCCCGGGTCCAGGCCGATCGAGGTTGGGTCAGTCTTGTCACGTCGAGTCTTCAGGAAGCTGCCGAGGGTCTCAGCTTTCATGCCCTCAGGTTAGCTTGTAAGCAGCGGGATCGGGATATCCCCGCTGAGGCTGCCCAGACAGCCCAGGGTCTTCAGTACCGCTGGGTGTACCTGTCAGGGATACTCTCGCTGAGGGGCACCACGGCGTCGAGTACCCGCAGCTGTGATCTTGCTGGTGCCCGTGTCATCTCCCAACACTGGTGTCATGGACGCGCCACAGTCACCTCCGCGAGCCTCGGCAAGGTCCTGGTGGGGGCTCATAGCAACGCTCGGACCGGTGCTGGTCGTCGCGATGGACGGATCGATCCTCTTTCTCGCGATGCCCAGGATCAATGAGGCCCTTCAGCCAACCACAGACCAAAGCCTATGGATGCTCGACATCTATGGATTCGTCGTCGGTTCGCTCTTGATTACCTTCGGTAATCTGGGAGATCGATTCGGTCGCAAGAAGTTACTTCTCCTAGGGGCAGTGGTCTTCGGGATCGGATCTCTCCTGGGAGCGTTCTCGTCGACGCCGGAGGCCTTGATCGCTTCGCGCGCGTTGATGGGACTCGGTGGAACAACGCTCCTTCCCTCATGCCTCGCGGTGATCAGTGAGCTATTCGAGAACCCCGTCCAACGGGCACGAGCCATCGGGATCTTCGCGTCGATGTTTGCTGCCGGATTCGTGATCGGCCCCATCGTCGGGGGTATCCTGCTGAATCATTTCTGGTGGGGTTCCGTGTTCCTGATCAATATTCCCGTCATCGTGATGTTCCTCATTGCGGCCCCGGTGCTTCTTCGGGAGGTCCATGGAACTCGACCAGGGAAGATCGACCTGTTCAGCGTCATCCTATCTGCTGTTGGTCTGCTAAGCGCGATCTACGGCGTCAAGCACGCCACGACCTATAGAATCGATTGGCTCTCCGGTAGCCTCGTTGTCTCGGGGATCGTGATCCTTACGATCTTCATATTCCGGCAGAGGCGCCTCGAGATCCCACTCCTAGACGTCAGCCTCTTTAAGCAACACGTCTTCGCTGTCGCGATTCTCACCGGCCTACTCTCGCTCGTCGTATGGTCAGCGGCCGCGTACCTGAGCATGACCTACCTTCAGTCGGTGCTCGGCCATTCAGTCTTGCACGCGGCACTGCTCGCGGTCCCCGGTGCCGTCGTCCTTACAGCGTCCAGTATCCTGACCCCTCACCTCGTGGAGCGGGTGGGGGCCAGGACGGCATTGATCATCTGTCACTTCTCCATGGCCCTCGGTGTAGGACTGCTCGCCTTCACGAACAATGCCACAGGAGCCGCGTTCTATATCGCCTCGACCATCGTCGCGGGTATCGGTTTTGGCATCTCCTTTAGCCTGGTAGCGGACACTGCCGTCGGTGCGGTTCCCGAATCCCGGGCCGGCGCCGCCGGCGCCATCGCCGAGACCAGCAACGAAATCGGGAACGCGCTAGGGATCGCGCTGTTCGGGTCATTGCTCACCGTCGTATTCCGAGCCACCTATCCAGGAAGCGAGACGGGTATTGCGGAGGTCGTCGATGGAAACAGCTCCACCCCCGCTGCCATTCAACAGGCAAAGGACGCCTTCCTGGCCGGATTCCATGTCGTTGCTATCACCGCGGCCGTCATCTGTACTGCTCTGGGGGTTCTGGCGATCCGTTGGATCCCCAAGCCGCCGGTAGACGCGACTACTCATCAGGAGAAGGTATAAGCGCCAATCTACGACGAGCAAGCTGTGTGAACCAACTTATGCTCTATTCGAGAGGAGACTAGTGATCATGATCGATACAATGATCGATTCCGGTTTCGATAACCTAACTGAGGCTCGGGACAGCATCGCCTCGCGACCTGCTCAGGAACAGCCGACATGGGAATGTCGAGAAGCGCGCGGGGAGGTCATGGCCATACTCGGCGCCAGCGCCCCACTGGTATCCGAAGAGGAAATCATGGACCTACGGGCACAACTGGCTGATGTCGCTAGTGGTATGGCCGTTGTTCTTCAAGCTGGCGACTGTGCTGAACCGATTACTGATACGACGGCCGGAATCATTTCCGCCAAAGTGCAGGCACTCTTCACGATGGCAGAGACACTCGAATCGAAGAGCGGCAAGCCCGTCGTGCAGATCGGGCGGATCGGGGGGCAGTTCGCTAAACCTCGTTCCCAAACCCACGAACTGGTAGACGGATCGTCATTACCTATATATCGTGGCGCCTTGGTGAATGACCCGTTCCCATCGGTGCGAGCGCGACGCCATGAACCCGGGCGGATGATCCGGGCACTGTCTGCAGCCACAGCGATCATGTCCCACCTTCGTAATCACGACGGACCGCCGGTATGGAGTAGCCATGAGGCTCTGGTCTTGGACTACGAGATTCCCCAGTTACGGGCCACTGCTCGCGGAGAAGTCATGTTGTCATCGGCGCACACGATCTGGCTGGGCGCACGCACGAACCAGCTCGATCATGCCCATGTCGAACTGGCATCCCGGATCATCAATCCTATTGGCTACAAGATCAGCGCGTCCACAACTGAGGATGATCTTCGCGCGATCATGGATCGCATCGACCCGAAACGGCAGCCCGGAAAACTGACGCTGATCGTTCGAATGGGAGATGCTATCGATCGTCTTCCTGCCCTTATGGAGGGGGTGCAACGCGAGGGACACCAGCCGATCTGGATGAGCGACCCAATGCATGCCAACACCGTCACCGCATCGGATGGACGAAAGACCCGATATATCGAAGCCATCATTCGCGAGCTGACGGCATTTCAAGATGCCGCCATGGCCGAAGACATCCGTGCAGGTGGTGTGCATCTGGAAACAACCATTGATGCTGTTCGGGAATGTCTGCGCGGGCCGGACGATCTCCGAAGCAGAGACGATCCATACACGACTCTGTGTGATCCGCGACTCACCGTGGAGCAGGCTGTCGAGGTGCTCAGTCACTGGAGGATTAGGGATTGAGAATGTCAAATAATGCCCATTGGGATTCCGCTCAGGGAATCCGGTACGACATGCCAAAAAATTCAGAGTACTCTGCGCCGCTTGTTCCGTGGCAGGTTTCAGTGCAAAGATCGGTTCTGCTGATTCACGACATGCAGCGGTATTTTCTTGAGCGCTTCGATCTAATACGGCAGCCGGCCATCGACCTCATTAATAACATTGAGCAGGCGATGAAGATGGCTCGGCGACTGAGGATCCCTATAGTGTATACCGCACAGCCCGGCAGCATGACCCCAGAGCAGCGAGGGCTCTTGAAGGATTTCTGGGGGCCAGGAATGGCCGCCTCTCCGGAACATCGAATGATTATCGGCAGGCTTGCCCCTCAGCCCGATGATCTTGTGCTCGAGAAATGGCGATACTCGGCATTCGCTCGGACATCACTGGATGATTTCATTCGAGGAAAAGGGCGTGATCAACTGATTATCTGTGGCATCTATGCGCATGTCGGAGTACTCGTCACTGCGATCGATTCCTATATGAGGGATCTTGAGACTTTCGTGCTCGCGGATGCTGTCGCCGACTTCGATAGGATTCAGCACCTTCGCGCGCTTGATTACGCCGCTCGAACATCGGCGCGAGTGCTACCCACAGGAGCGGCACTCGAAGAGTTGGGGCTATCTTATGGATAACGATCACAATGAAGCCTTCGCTCTCATTATGAAAGACGGTGTGGTACATCGATATATTGGAGTATCTATGCTCTTCGACGACCTCGATCAGGCGAGATTACAGCCGGGAGAGATGATCGTGGCGATCCCCTTTCGCCAAGCGTTATGGGGTGATCGTCCGATGTCGGAAATTGAGCAGAGTTCGCGTCAGCACATCTCAGCGATGCGAGTCCTCCACCATGAGGAAATTTCTCTTTCTAAATTTCTCGCGGAGACCGAGCCCAACCCGATTGAATTGCGCAATGGTTGCTTCGACGTTAACGATCGAGAATACGCTCATCAGGTGAAAGCAGTCATCGATGATGAAATCTGCGCCGGGCATGGTTCCAATTTCGTGCTGCACCGGACATATCACGGTCATGTTGACAGACGAGATATTCCTACTGAGGTATCGATCTTCCACTCGCTTCTGAGCGCTGAGACTGGAGCCTATTGGACATTTCTTGTTCACTATCCAGACCATACGTTGATTGGTGCCACCCCCGAAATGCATCTCCACCGGGCGGGTAATGGATTCACGACAATGAATCCTATCTCTGGCACCTACCGATACCCGAATAGCGGCCCGGATGAAGAGTCACTGCGTGAGTTTCTCCAGAACCCGAAGGAACGCAACGAACTCTACATGGTGGTCGATGAGGAACTCAAGGTCATGACTGATATCTGCGACGAGCGGCCTTGGTTCTCCGGGCCGCAGCTGCGATTTATGTCTAACCTTGCGCATACAGAATGCTTCATCCACGGCTATAGTTCGTTGAACTGGGCAACTGCGATTTACAGATCGCTGATTGCTCCCACGATTCTCGGAAGCCCCCTGGAATCCGCCTTCCGAATGGCTGAGCGCCATGACTTGAGTGCTCGCGGATATCTTGGTGGGGTCCTCGCCCACGTTTTCGACGATGAATCGGGGGGATTTGATTCGGCGATCCTGATTCGTACGGCATGCATCGAGGACTCGGGGGATGTCTCCATCCCCGTCGGCTCTACTATCGTCAGAGATTCCAATCCGGTATTGGAGGCAGCCGAGACAAAGGCCAAAGTAAGTTCTGTTCTTGCGGGGTTTTCGAACAAGCAGCGAGATACTCTCACTAGATTTGGTCGAGAATTCCTCGAGAGTCGAAAGACTGAAATCTCATCCTTCTGGAGTAAGGAGCAATTAACTTCCTTACAGGGAGCTTTATATAGTGGGATGAAAGCATTGGTGGTAGATTACGAAGATCGTTTCACCGGGATGCTCGCTGCCCATCTTCGCTCATGGAATCTTGCTGTTCAGGTGCTGACCAGAAGGCCGACCGACGCGGAGCTGAAAGGTGCAGATCTGCTCGTGCTTGGCCCGGGCCCTGGTGATCCCAATGATGAGGATGATCTGCGCATAAGGTTGGCCCACGATCTTGCGAGACGCGCAGTGCTCGAACGCCATACCCCAACACTCGCTGTATGTCTCTCGCATCAACTCGTATGTCGTGAACTCGGTTTTCCTGTTCGGCGGTTACCGCAGCCAAACCAGGGAAGTCAGCGCAGCATCCGACTGTTCGGCGAGGATGTGCGCGTCGGCTTCTATAACTCCTTCTGTGCATACGTTTCACCGGACAGTGACCCTACTGTGAAAGTTGTATCTGATTCCCGGACTGGAGAAATTCACGCGGTGAGAACCGAAAATCTGATCGGATTTCAATTCCATCCAGAATCCGTCTTGAGTGTCGACGGCTCCAGAGTGCTCCAGATGTCCCTTGAAGTACTCCTCTCTAAGGTAGATACACCAATCTATTCCTCATCTTGATGGTGGATGGCATGGTAAGAACAGACGTGATACCTCGAATGCTAAAAGCAGTCCCTTTCCGAGAGCAAAACCACGGGAGATGATAATGCAGCTTAATGTACAGATGATGTCGATCCTTGATCGCTTTTCTGGTAGGCCTGCACTTGCAGATCGTCGGCCAATCCCGAAATCGAATTCAGATCGGGAACGGATGGGCGTCGAACTCCTGAGTCGATACAACGTCTTGACGTACGGAGAGCTTCGCCGTCGTGTTGAAGCCGTTTCCGTGCAGCTGTGCAAGCAGGCCGGCAGAGGGAGCCTCAGAAGCGGTGACCGGGCCGCGTTGCTCGGGTACCCGGGGATCGACTTCACGACCGTCGATTTTGCGTGCAATCTCATCGGCATTACGACGGTTCCGCTACAGACGAGCGGATCGATGACACAGCACCTGGCCATCTTGGAGGAGACGACTCCGCGTCTCCTTGTAGTGTCTGTCGATTTACTGGATCGTGTCGACGATATCATCTCGCATATCAGCACGATCGAACGGATACTCATCCTCGACTATCGTGGAGGCGAATCTGGACATCGAGAAGCCCTTCAGAAGTCCATCCACAGTGCTCGTATTACCCCCGAGCCGCTGAATCTTGATTCCATTCTGGAATGGGAACCGAATCGGGTTGACGATGATCATCTGGCCATGCTTCTCTATACGTCAGGGAGTACGGGTGAACCGAAGGGAGCCATGTATTCCGCAAGGCTTGTTGGCGAGATGTGGGGTGGAGAGGGCTGGTCGGAGTTCTTTGCCGAGAAGGCCCATGTCGCAAGCTTCCATTACATGCCTATGAGCCACGTGGCTGGCCACTCGTCGGTTCGCAGTACCCTTTCACGCGGTGGTATCACGTACTTCGCCTCCACGACGAACCTGTCGAACTTCTTCGAGGATCTCGCTTTAGCTCGCCCGACGGAACTTTCCCTCGTGCCTCGGGTATGCGAGCTTCTTCATCAGGAATACCAGCGTCGAGTCGGCTCCCATGATGGCGATGATACGAATGTTCGTCAGATCCTTGATGACATGCGTGTGTCCGTGCTCGGCGGCCGGGTGGAGTGGGCGAGTTGTACCTCGGCGCCGGTCTCGGCAGAACTTAAGGCGTTCATGGAGCTTCTGCTGGGGATCGAACTCCATGAGCTCTATGGTACGACAGAGATCGGTGGGGTCCTTGCGGATGGGCGATTCCTCAGCCCGCCAGTTATTGATTATCGTCTCGATGATGTCCCAGAACTCGGCTATTTCCGATCGGACCGACCTGCTGCGCGAGGAGAGCTTCTTATTAAGAGCACATCCACCGTCTCTGGATACTTCAATCGTCCTGACCTTAATCCTATGATCTTCACGGAGGATGGTTACTATCGAACTGGTGATATCGCTGCCGTCGACCCGGATGGTTCTATTCGTATCATCGATCGGAAGAATGCCATCATCAAACTCGCGCAGGGTGAGTTTGTTGCGCTCCCGTCGCTGGAGGCCGTCTACGTCGCACGAAGCTCGTTGCTCCGTCAGGTGTTCCTCTACGGACGGAGTGATCAATCGGCTATCCTTGCTGTCGCGGTACTCAACGATTCTACTCTGCAGACAACGGCAGGTGAAGATAGTATTCTTGTGTCTCGAAGGATTCTCAACGAGTTCCGAAATGTGGCAGAACAGGAGAACCTGAATTCCTACGAGGTGCCCGCCGCAGTCATCATTGAGGCAGAACCTTTTTCCGAGGAGAATGGGTTGCTGTCGGATCATCGCAAGCCTGTTCGCCCCCGCCTCCTGGAGCGATATCGCCCGCGGCTCGACGCGATCTACGACGAACTTGCCGCCAACCGGGAAGGTGTTCTCGCTGAACTTATCACTCATGGGGCAAATAATGATACTGAAGACACAGTTCGTATCGCAGCTGCCCTGACATTGCAGATCGATCCCGAAACCATTCGGATGACGACCAGATTCCGCAGTCTTGGGGGTGATTCTCTGACAGCTGTCCACCTGTCTCGACTGCTAGCTCAGATCTACGATCTGCTTATTCCAGTCGATGTCCTTGTCAGTGAATCTAATTCATTGGCAGATCTTGCCGGCTATATCAATGTCAAGAGGATGCAGAATGAATGGCTGACTACATTCGATGACATTCATGGTATGAGTGAAGATCTTCTGCTGGCTAGTGACCTCACAATCTCCAAATTCCTTTCCGCGAGAACGAAGATCCAGCCGAACGCTGTCGTTCATGACACTCCTCGGTCAGTTCTGATTACCGGTGCCAGCGGCTTTCTCGGGCGGTTCCTCTGCCTAGAATGGCTCCGTCGTTTCTCCGGCACAACGCGCCGCGTCACATGCCTGGTCAGAGCGAACAGCGATGATGCTGCCAGGACGCGGCTGCGATCCGCCTTCTCTACCTCGCCGGAACTCCTTGCTGAGTTCGACAGTTTCTCTGATAACCTTGAGGTACTTGCTGGCGACCTTGCAGAACCGAGACTCGGACTCGACGAGACGATGTGGGAGAGTCTCGCGCGCGGCATCACTCATATCCTGCACGCAGGTGCGATGGTTAATCATGCACTTGCTTATCGGGAATTGTTCGCTCCCAACGTCGCAGGTACTGCCGAGGTGCTGCGGCTTGCGCTTACCGGACCTATGAAGCCCATTACCTTCATGTCGAGTATTGCGACGGCTCTCCTGTCTCGGGAGGCAGATCCCTTGGATGAGTCAGTGGACATTCGCGAGGCACTTCCTGAGGTCCGTGCCACGGGAGGAATTGTGAATGGGTACGCTGCCACTAAATGGGCCAGCGAGGTGTTGCTCCGAGATGCCCACAGCCAGTACGCACTTCCTGTTACCGTGTTCCGCGCCAGCATGATCCTGGCGCACTCGTATCACCCTGGACAGATTAACGTCCCCGATACTTACACACGTCTTCTTTTCAGTCTCATGCGGACAGGGATTGTGCCTCCCTCCTTCTACATGACTGACGGAGAGAATGCGCACTATGATGGCCTCCCGGTGGATATCGTCAGTCATGCAATCGCCACTCTTATGCACAATGGGACTTCCGGGTATCAGACCTATCATCTCGTCAATCCATTCGACGATGGGATCTCGCTCGACCGATTCGTGGACTGGATGATCGAGGCTGGGGTGAGTCTCACGCCCATGGGTACGTACGCGAAGTGGTTTGAGCGATTCCGTATGGCTCTTGGCGTTCTCGATGATGACGACAGACGTGCCTCGTTGCTGCCTCTCTTGGATGGGTTCCAAACTCCAGAGATTCCTATTCGGGGATCGCTTATCAATTCATCTAATTTCGCCGCCGCACTGGCCGAGACAGGGAACGTCGACCTGGTCAGGTCATTGGATCGCGAGTTCATCCTGAAAACGATGAGGGACATCGAGTTTGTTTTCGACATAAATTTCCGATCTCCCGGTGAGAAACGTGTTCGTGTGTGAGTCGGCATATGGGTGCGATGGCGCCTATGTGGTTGCTACCAGTGGTGACGTCCTTGCTCGTGCTCCAGAATCACCTCTCAGTCCAGAAGAGAATGACAGATGTCTGGCGCTCGGGAGAAGAGCAGATCGCATGGATTTCCGGGCGGCACGGATCTTGGTGAGACTTCTGCTGGCAACTGTCGCCGAAACGGCGATATCGGATATCCGTATCTGGCAGTCATGTGATAGGTGCGGTGGTCCTCACGGAAGGCCTGTTGTCGAGGATCCTCGAGGATATGAGGTGTCCTGGGCCCACCATGATGGCCTGGTGGCGGCCGCGGTCGCACGTCGGGCGATCGGGATCGACATCATCTCCCGTCGAGTGACTCAAGGGAGCCCGACGGGAGTCCTCGACGAGAAGGGGCTTTGCCGATTCGAGGCGCTATTCAAGGCCGGCGCATATTCGGCGAGCCCGCCACTGCGGTTCGACGACCTTCAACGCGATGACTGTGTTTACCTCGATAGGGCAAATCGACGGCTTCGGATCCTGGTTCACTCGACTCCACTTATGGAGGTATGCGTGGCAAGCTCCTGTATTCTGCGGTCCCTCCATCTCGTATCACTCATCTCCGCCTTGGCTTGAAGAAGTAATCGTATGGGCGTACGGGGCAGAATGCGATGTGCGGCAGATCCGAGAGTGGATGTGATGTCTACATGATCGAGGCCGGTCTCACCGTACATGTGCCCCGGGCCCTTGGTCTCAAGGTTTGATCATGGTGCGTTGGTGGTGCAGCTAGAGTATGGCGTGTCGTGGTCGCGAACCAGTCGAGAGGAGATCGAGATGACTTTCGTGAACATCACGGCCCTGACCTATCCCGAGGGTGCTGAGGAAGAGATCGAGCGGCGGTTCGCCGCCCGTAAGCGTGCCGTCGACCAGGCCACTGGCTTCCTCGGTTTCGAGTTGCTGCGCCCGGTGGAAGGGGAAAGCCGCTACCTTGTCGTGACCCGGTGGGACAGCCGCGAGCACTACCTCGCCTGGCGCGATGCTCGTCCAGCTGGTGGGCATGAGGACGACCAGCGTCGCGGGATGAGCATCGATGTGTCCGGTTTCGAGGTCGTCCAGTCCGACTGAGGCGGCTAGCGTGGTAGATCTGGACCGGTTGGCGGGCTTTATCCATGATTCGCTGATCCGGCTCGGCCTGCCGGGCGGGGCGCTGGTCGTGGTGGATCGCGACGGGGAGCTCCTGCGTCGGGCGTACGGCTCGGTAGCCGATCCGCGTACCCCTATGGTGATCGGCTCGCTCAGCAAGTCGTTCACGGCGGCCGCGATCATGCGGCTGGTTGAGCGGGGCCGAATCGACGTGGACGCCCCGGTGGTGACGTACCTGCCTGACTGGGCCGACGGTGCCCGGGTCACGGTACGGCAGCTGCTGCAGCACACCAGTGGGCTCGGCCCGCGCCAGCGCCGCCGCGACGCGGCCGTCGGCGCCATGCTCGGCCGTCACCGCTACGCCAACGTCAACTACACCCTGCTGGGCCAGATCGTCGAGGCCGTGACCCAGACCCGCTACGGCGATCACCTGCGTCGGGAGATCTTCGAGCCGCTGGGGATGACCTCCTCGGCGGCTTGCCGGGAAGATACCCGTGCCACCGCGCTAGCGCCGGGGCACACTACCTGGTTCGGCGTGCCGGTGCGCAGGCCGTTGCGCTATCCCGGCCCTGACGCCTGGGAGCAGCCGCCGGCCGGCTACCTCAGCAGCAGCGCCGTCGACCTCGGCGCTTATCTGCGGTGTTTCCTGCGAGATGGCGGAGACCTGCTGGCGGCCTCGAGCGTACGGGCGATGATGACCGACACCGCACCCACCCAGACTGCCGGCGTCGGGTACGGCTTCGGCTGGTTCGTGGGGACCGATGCTGGGCAGCGGCTGTGGTGGCACGCCGGGCTGGTGGAGAACTACATGAGCGAGATGGTGGTGCTGCCCGACCGGGGGCTGGCGGCCGCTCTGCTGGTACCGGGCACCGACTACCTGGTGGCGACCCCACTGATGGCACGGGTGCATGCCGGGATCGTCGCGATCCTGTCCGGACGCGAACCTGACCAGCTGCCGGTCTGGGCTGCCCAGGTGCGCCATGCCGCCATCAACGCCGGCCTGGTCGGCCTGGCTACCGCGGCGCTGGGTTCGTTGCTGTGGGCCAGACGTGTGCGACGCGAGGCCTCTTGGTCAGGGGCGGTCGCCGCCGGGCTGATACATGGCGCGGCCCCGGTCGGGCTGGCCCTCGTCCCTCGGTGTGCCGGGGCGACCCACGACATCGCGCGCCGCTTCGCCCCGGATCTTTACGTGGTTACTCAGGCGAGCGCGGTGCTGCTAGGGCTTGGCGGTGTCGTACGGCTGCTGCGCCGGACGCACCCCCGGGCCGCCGATAACTTTATCAAACCTGACTCGCGCTGATAACTTTATCAAGGTGAGGACGCCTCTCGATTCGCCGTTTAGCCCGGGCTCGGACACCGTCCCGCAGGTCTGGGCCGGTCGTACCGCGCAGCTCAGCGACTGGCACGACATCCTGCGCCCGCGCCGCCTGGCCGGCATCCCCGAACGGGGCCGTACGATCCTGGGCGAGGCGGGCACCGGCAAGTCCTCGCTGGTGCGGCGGATCGCAGACGAGGCAGCAGCGGCGGGGGACTGGGTGACACCCCAGCTGCGGATCCCCTCCGGCGCCGATCCGATCAAGCGGGTGGCCGCCGCGCTGCTGGACCTCGCCGACACTGCCGGGCTGGCTGTCGCCCGCGAACAACGGATCGCCGCCTTGCTGGGACAGGTCCAGTCGGTCGCCGTGTCGGGGCTCTCGCTCGGCCTGCGGGACCGCAGCGAAGGCGCCGAGCCGTACACCTCCCTCACCGAGCTACTGGTCGAGATCGGGCGGGCTGCGATCCGGGCCGGCGACGTCATGGTGGTGATCCACCTTGACGAGGCGCAGAACCTGGGCCACCCGGACGCCTTGTCGCAGCTGTTAGTCGCGCTGGGGGACGCGCTGACCCACGAGGAGCCGCTCGAGGTCCCCGGCGGGTTGCAGATCCGACGGGCTCTTCCGATCGCGGTCTACCTGACCGGACTGCCGGAATTCGCTGAGATGGCCGGATCCGGCACCGGCGCCACCTTCGCGCGTCGTTTCCAGACCTCGGTCCTGGGGGCCATCGACGACACCGCGATCCGCGCCGCGCTGCAGCCATTCCTCACCAGGGGCTGGCCGGTCGGCGACGGGGGACGGGTCTTTATGGAACCCGCCGCCCAGGCCGCAATCATCGCGCTGGCCTGCGGTGAGCCGTTCCTGTTCCAACTCGCCGGCGAACGGGCCTGGTATGCGGGCACCGGCGACCTGATCACCGCCGCCGATGTCCACACCGGATGGCAGTCCGCCGCACCCGAGGCCGAGGCTCACGTCCAGCGTATTCTCGACCGGCTCCCGCGCCGCGAGCAACAGTTCATCCAGACGATGGCTGAACTAGCGCCCGAGGAGCGTAACCTGACGGCGATCGCGCAGCGGATGGGCTATTCGAAAACCACCGACGCCGGCCCCACCGCCCGCCGCCTGGACATTACCCGCGGCCTCATCCGCCGCGGCAAGCCCTATCGCTTCGCGCACCGGGCGGTCGAGGCCCACCTCACCACCGAATGGCCCTGGAACCCGGCTGCGATCTGACTACGGCCCGAGCAGGGTCAGCGGGATCACCGCGGCGGCGTACGGCCTTCGCTGGGCCTTCGGGAGGGCTTAGCTGTGCGCCATGGCGGCAAGGATGCCGAAGCTGCGCCGGGCCAGCAGGTCGAGGTGGGCGGCCCCGTTGTGGATGCTGCCCACATAATGTCCCGACAATTCCAGGCTGACCGCGCCCATCAGGGTCGTCCACGCCTCGACGGTAGCCAGGATCATGGCGTCGGGGGCGTCGGCGGGTAGGCCGTTGGCCACGATCCAGGCCCGGATCCGCGTGACGTCCTCGGCGAGGCCTTCGGGGGCGGGTTCGCTGGCTCGGGACTCGGCTCTGCCGGTGTCCCATAGCTGCGAGCAGATCCGCCCCAGCAGCAGCGTGATGCTCGAGGCCGGGCGGATGGTGTCGGCGGGCGCCCGGTAGCCGGGTATGGGCGTGCCGTAGATCAGTTGGTACTCGTTGCGGTGCTCGAGGGCCCAGGTGCGTACTGCATGCCAGATGGCCGTCCAACGACCCTCTAGATCCGATCTCGGCGCTTCGGAATCGGCTTGCCGCGCCGCCTCGGACAGAGCCTCATAGGCGTCGACGACCAGGATTGTCAGCAGTTCGTCACGACCGGCCACGTAGCGGTAGAGGGCGCCGGGGGTGACGCCCAGGTCGCGCGCCAGCTGCCGCATCCGCAGGCCGGCTGCGCCCTGCGTCGCGAGACGGGCGTAGGCGGCGGCGATGAGTCGGCGACGGAAGCTGTCGCGGGCCTGGACGCGGGCGGTCATGGAAGCAGTCTGCCACCGCCGTCTCCGATATTCGTGAACATGGTTTACACTCCATCTGTAAACACTGTTCACGAGAGCTCGTGAAAGGACTCCCCATGAGCCGAATCACCGTCATCGGCGCCGGGCCCCTCGGCCGCGCCACCATCGCCGAACTGACCCGCCAAGGCCACGACGTCACCGTCGCGAGCCGCAGCCGGGTCACCCTGCCCGCAGCCACCTGGGTCCCGGTCGACGTAGCGAGCGGGAAAGGCCTAGACCAGCTCCCGGCGTCTGAGGCGATCGTGGTCTGCTTCGGACCCCCGTACGCCATTGCGGCATGGCAGCGGATCTGGCCAGTCGCAATCGACAACCTGATCGGCGCCGCGCAAGCCAACGACGCAACGCTGGTACTTACCGGGAACCTGTACGCCTACGCTCGCGACCGAATGCCGATGCGCGCGACGGATCCCCTGCGACCGTCGACTGCGCTCGGCGAGGTTCGCGCCGAGGTGACGCGACGCCTGTTCGCAGCCCACGAGCAGGGCCGGATCCGAGCGGTCGAAGTACGCGGTTCGGACTACCTGGGGGCAGACGCACCTGACGCCTACCTGGGGCGACGCCTTATCACCCCTCTGCTCGCCGGCAAGGCAGCCGGCGTCATCGGCGACCCCGATGCCGACCACACCTGGACCGCGGTCTCGGACTTCGGGCGGCTCCTGGCGCGCGGCGCCACCGACCAGGAAATGGCTGGCCGGGCCTGGCACGTTCCCAGCGCCCCTGCGATCAGCGTCCGCGATCTGGCTACCCGGGCCCTGCGGATCGCAGGCGTCGACGCCCAGCCCCGGTTCCGGACGATCCCGCCCGCGATGGTCACCGTCATGGGCTATTTCTCGGCGCAGCTGCGGGCCGTCGCCTCGCTGGCCCACCAGTGGAACCAGCCGTACGTCATGGACGACCTCGACACTCGAGAGCTGCTGCGCGAGAACCACACCGAACTGGACGACACCCTGAGGGCTATCGTCGACGCTGCCTGGGCACGTCCGGCGTAGCCCGTGGCAACGGGCCGTCAGGAACCGAGCGGAAGGTTGACCTCGTTCCTGGTGTCCTGCTTAGGTTGGCTTTACCCGATATCGCAAGGAAAGGCTTCCGTATATGGCTCAGATCTCGCGCCGCGCCCTCGGGCTCGGAGTCCTCGCCCTGGGTACCCTGACCGCCTGCGGCCAGGGCTCCTCCGGCTCCGGCGCCAGCAGCGCCGGCAAAGTCTCGATCACCCACGCCCAGGGGACCACCTCGGTGCCGGCCAACCCGCAGCGGCTCGTGATCTTCGACTACGGAGCCCTCGACACCATCAACAGCCTGGGCCTCAACGACAAGGTAGTCGGGATCCCCGAGGGCAACACCCTGCCGCCCTTCCTGAAAGCCTTCAACAACGACAAGATCGCCAATGTCGGCACCCTCCATGAGCCGAACATCGAGGCGATCCAGAAGGTCAAGCCAGACCTGGTCGTGATCAGCTTCCGCAGCGCAAGTAAATACCCCGAGCTAAGCCAGCACTTCACCACCATCGACATCAGCTATCCCAGCACCGGCACCTTCTACAGCAAGGTCGAAGCCGCTTCCACTCTGCTCGGCACCGCCCTCGGTAAGAGTGATGAGGTCAAAACCAAGCTCGGCGAACTGAAGAAAGTCATCGACGAAGCCAAGGCCAAGGTCCCGCAGGGCAAGAAGGGCCTGGTCCTGATGACCAGCGCTGGCAAGGCGACCGCCTTCGGCGCGGCCTCCCGTTTCGGCGCCGTCCACTCCGATCTGATGGTTCCTCAGGCGATCCCCGACATCAAGGACAGCAGCCATGGTCAGCCGGTCTCCTTCGAGGCGATCCAGCAGGCGAACCCGGACCTGATGTTCGTCTGCGACCGGGACGCGGCGATCGGGCAGCAAGGTAAGGCGGCCAAAGAGGTACTTAACAACGAATTGGTCGCCAGTACCACCGCGTGGAAGGAGAACAAGGTCGTCTACCTCGACGGGGCACGCTGGTACATCGTGATGCACGGCCTCGACAACGCGAAGGTGATGATCCAGGAACTCGTCAAGGCCCTGTGAGCGCCACCCCACCCTCGTCCCCTCGTTCCCGACGCCGGTGGGGATGGGGGGCCGGGGCCGTCGGGATCCTGGTCGTGCTGACCGTGGCCAGCATCTTTGTCGGCGTTACCGAGATCGGCCCGCTCGACGTACTGGCCGGCCGGGCCAGCGACCAGCAATGGGAGAACCTGGTGATCTCCCGGGTACCCCGTACGGTGGCGGTGCTGCTGGCTGGGGCAGCCCTCGCTGTCTCCGGGCTGCTGATGCAGGCCCTGGTCCGGAACCGGTTCGTCGAGCCGGGCACGGTCGGCACTTCCGAATCGGCAGTGGTCGGGATCCTGCTCGTGACCCTGCTGTGGCCCGGTGCCCCGCTCACCGTCAAGATGCTGGTCGCGATCGTCACTGCCCTGCTCGGTACCGCCCTGTTTCTCAAACTCGTACGGGCGATCCCACGCGGCGAAGCGATCGTGGCGGTACCCCTGATCGGGATGATGCTGGCCGGGATGATTTCCGCCGCCACCACCTTCGTCGCCTACCGCTACGACCTGCTAGCCACCCTGGGCACCTGGATGGCGGGCGACTTCTCCGGCGTGCTGCGCGGACGCTACGAACTGCTCTGGCTGGTCGGGGCGGTCTTCGTGGCGATCTGGGTGGCGGCCGACCGGTTCACCATCGCCTCCCTAGGCGAAGCCCACGCCAGCAGCCTCGGCCTGCGCTACCAATCCGCGGTCACCCTGGGCCTGGCCCTGATCTGCGCCGGCAGCGCGATCTGCCTGGTCGTGGTCGGCGCGATCCCGTTCATCGGGCTGGTCGTTCCCAACCTCATCACCCGGCTGCTCGGCGATAACCTGCGCCGCTGCCTGCCGTGGATCGCTGCCAGCGGCGCCGGCTTCGTGCTGGTCTGTGACCTGCTCGCCCGGACCGTGAACCGCCCCTTCGAGGTCCCAGTCGGTACGATCGCTGGGGTCCTCGGCGCGGCCACCTTCTTGATTCTGCTGGCCCGGCAGGCACCCCGGCTGGCCGGAGGAACCCGATGACCACGGCGGCCCTTACCGGTACGGCACCGCGGCGGGCCACCCAGGCCGGCAAGCTGCTCACCCTGGGGCTACTGGCCGTGACCGGCGCCTGCCTGGCGTACCTGCTGCTCGACTCCGGCGGCGATCTGGGCTTCACCCTGGCCTTCCGTGGTCGCAAGCTGCTCGGGCTGATCCTGGTCGGCTGGTCCGTCGGGATGGCCACCGTCGGCTTCCAGACCGTCACCGGGAACCGGATCTTGACCCCCTCGGTGATGGGTCTGGACTCGATGTTTGCCTTCATCCAGACCCTGCTGCTGTTCCTGTTCGGCACCACCATCTCCTCCCAGCTCGGCCCGGTAGCCCTGTTTGTGATCAACCTGGTCGCGATGGTCGGCCTGGGCTGGGGTCTGTCTGGGCTGCTGCTACGCCGTCATACCGCGGTCCACCTGCTGGTGCTGATCGGGATCGTGCTCGGAACCCTGCTCCGCTCGCTGCAACAACTGCTGACCCGGATCATGGACCCGACCGCCTTCCTGCAACTGCAGACTCACCTTTTCGCCAGCTTCAACTCGATCCGGCCCGAACTGCTGACGGTCTCGGCGGTCCTGGTCACCCTGGGGACGGTCTGGGTCTGGCGGCTGCGCCACCGTCTCGACGTGATGGCACTCGGCCACGCCACCGCCCAGGGGCTGGGCGTCGACCCGCGCCAGATGGTACGCCAGGTGCTGCTGGTGTCGGTGTTGCTGGTCAGCGTGACCACCGCACTCGTCGGCCCGATCACCTTCCTCGGCCTGATCGTGGCCAACCTCGCCTACCAGCTCAGCCCCTCCGGGCGGCACGCCTGGACGATGCCACTGGCCAGCGCGCTAGCGGTGGTGTTGCTGGTCGCCGGCCAGGCCGTCCTGGAGTACGTCTTCGCGATGGGCACGGTCTTGAGCGTGATCATCGAATTCGGTGGCGGCCTGCTCTTCATCGTGATGGTCGTCAGCCGCAGCAAACCGAAAGGGACCCTCGCATGATCGAGATTCAGGCGGTGTCCAAGTCGTACGGGCGCTCCGTCGTCGTCGACGACGTCACCATCACCATCCCCCAGGGCGGCATCACCTCCATTGTCGGCGCTAATGGGGCTGGCAAGTCCACCCTGCTGTCGATGGTCGCCCGGCTGCTGCCCAGCGACGCCGGCACCATCACCGTCGGCGGCCACAACGTAGCCACCACCCCCACCTCGGCCTTGGCTACCGTGATCGGGATCCTCAAACAAGAGAACGGGCTGGAGATCCGTCTCACCGTCGATGACCTAGTCGGCTTCGGACGCTACCCCCATAACAGGGGACGCCGTACCGGCGCCGACCAGACCGCGATCGATGCGGCGATCGAACACATGGATCTGGTCGGCCTGCGGCACCGATTCCTCGACGAGATGTCGGGCGGGCAACGGCAGCGGGCCTTCGTGGCGATGCTGTTGGCCCAGGACACCACCTACCTGCTGCTCGACGAGCCACTCAACAACCTCGACCTGGCTCACTCGCTGTCGATGCTGCGCCGGTTACGCAGCGCCGCCGACGATCTCGGCAAGACGATCGTGATGGTGGTCCACGACATCAACTTCGCTGCTGCTTGGTCGGACCAGATCGTGGCCATGAAGGACGGCCGGGTGGTGCTGCAGGGCCCGCCGCTGAAGATCGTCACCCGTGAGATGCTGGCCGACGTCTTCGGCGTCGCTTGCCCGGTCGACACCAGCTCCGGGCACCCGATGGCTCTTTATCATGTGCCTGAGGATCCAGCTGCCAGAATGAGCGCATGACTGAACCTGCCGTCGTCTTCGACCTAGGCATGGTGTTGTGCCCGCCCCAAGGCCTGTTCTCCGGGCTGGCGGAACTACTCGGCACCACCGCAGAAGCGGTCGAACAGGGCTTCTGGGGTCCGCACCGGCACCGGTACGACGAGGGCTGCTCCGACCTGGAGTACTGGCAGGCCGCGTGCCCGCTGATCCCCGGCGCCCAGGAAGTCGACCTGGAACAACTGCTGCCATCCCTCATCCAGGTCGACGTGGCCTCCTGGAGCACCCCCCGCCCGGCCGCCCGGGCGCTCCTGCAACGGCTACGGCAGGCCGGGGTCACTACCGCGATCCTGTCGAACGCACCCACCTGTTTCGCCCAGACCGCGCCCGACTTCGACTGGTACCCGCTGATCGGGACCTGGTTCTTCTCCGGCCCCATGGGGATCGCCAAACCGGCCCCCCAGATCTACCAGCGGGTCGAGGACGGGCTGGGCCGCACCGGCGAGCAGCTCTGGTTCATCGACGACAAGCAGGTCAACATTGACGCCGCCGCCGACCGCGGCTGGCATACCCACCTGTGGGTCGACGACGCCGACACCGAGGCCTGGCTGATGGGGGAGGCGATCAGCGCGGCGGCATCTCCAGGGTCACGGTGACGTTCGGAGTGGTCATCGTGTTGGTAGCGGTTACTGCCTGAACATTCTCCGGGGCATCCAGGATCACAATCCCATGCGCCCGCCCCGACGAATCCCAGGCCAGCTTCAGCCCCGACCCGTCCGTCAGGCACAACCCGGTCAGCAGGCCCGAATTGCCTGGCGTGGTCTTGCCGGCATTGTCGACCGTGCCCCAGTCGTACACCGCCATCGTGAAACCCTCCGAGGCGTCCAGCCGCTGCGCGCTCAGCCTTACCGCCAGGAACTGCCCATGCTGCGGCGTGGTCGCGCCGCTGGGACAGGTCGCCTTCTCGGTGATCGACTCCACCGTGACGATCGCCTTCGGTAAGCCCCGGCTCTGTGACAGATCCGTCGGGACACCCCGCTTCAACGTCACCGGTGCCTCGGAACGCCACGTGACCGTCGGCGACGGCTCCGGCTCGCCGGTCGGGTCCGCGCTCGCGATGGTGGCGCCAGGCGGGGCCGCCTGCGCGCACCCGGCCAAGACCAGAGCCAACGAGGCGAGCACGAGTCGCGGAAAGGCACGCATGCGACCCATTCTGCGCAGAACCTCCCCCCATCCGGCGCAGGACCCGCCGAACCACCGTACGCTGACGAGATGCTGTACGCGACTCATGCCCGCATCGACCTGACCGCTATCGCCGACAACCTCCGCGCGGTGCGGGAACGGGTCGGCGACCGACTCGTCCTGGCCGCCGTCAAGGCCAACGGGTACGGGCACGGCGCAGTCGAGGTGTCCGAGATGCTGCGCGACACCGGGCTCGCGGACTGGCTCGCGGTGGCCACCGTGCCGGAGGCGATGCAGCTGCGGGCCGCCGGGATCGACCTGCCGATCCTCAAACTGTCCCAGGCATTCCCCGAGGAACTACCGGCCGCGATCGAGGCCCGGACCACCCTGACCGTGGTCGACGAGGCCACGCTACGGGCCGCCAACCAAGCCGCCGTCCAGGCCTCGACCAGCATCGACTGCCACCTCAAGATCGACACCGGGATGCGCCGGATCGGAGCCCCACCGGCCGCCGCTGCCGACCTGGCCCGCCTCGCCGACACCCTGCCCGGGATCCGACTTACCGGCCTGTTCACCCACCTGCCGGTCTCCGACACCCCCAGCCAAAACGACTTCACCCGAGACCAGGTCAGCCTCTTCGCCCAGACCGCAGCCACCGTCCAGGAAACGATCGGGCGCAGCCTCATCGTCCACGCCGCTAACTCCGGAGCCGTCCTGGCCCACCCTGAGGCCTGGTTCGACATGGTCCGGCCCGGGATCATGATCTACGGCCACTATCCCGACCCGGCCACGCCCCGCACCGTACCGTTGCGTCCCGCGCTGACCCTCGCCACCCGGGTCTCGCTGGTGAAACGGGTCCAGCCCGGCGAAACCGTCGGGTACGGGCGGACCTGGCGGGCGCCGCGGGAGACCACCATCGCCACTATCCCCGCCGGCTACGCCGACGGGCTTAGCCGGCTGCTATCCAACCGCGGCTCGGCCCTGGTTCGGGGGCGGCGCTACCCGATCGTGGGGCGGGTCTGCATGGACCAGTCGATGCTTGACCTGGGCGATGACCCGGTCGAGGTCGGCGACGAGGTGATCCTGATCGGACGCCAAGGTGACACTGAGATCACCACCAGCGAGGTCGCCGAACTGATGGGCACTATCGCGTACGAGGTCTCCTGCCTGCTCCCGCCGCGGGTGACCCGGACCTGGAAGGCCTGAAACTGCCAGAGGGCCGCATCAGCGACCCCCTGGCGCCAGTACCCAGGAGCCGGGGGATTGGACTGGGCACTGGCCTTGACGAGCGAGTAGACGCGGAGACCGGGTAGGTGGCCCGCTCTGTGATCCGGCTGCTGCGGCTCATCGCATGATTGAGTTGATGAGATCACTGTAGGCGAGGTCAGGGCCCAGATCCAGCCATCGGGCCATGATCTGGCGCCACGGGGCAGACCAGGCCTGGGCGCGTCAGACCACGGGGGTATCCGACCCTGGCCAGGGGACGAGTCGGCGCGGCTGGGCACGGTACGCGAGGGCTACCGCCAGTCCGTACCCTGGGGACGGCACGACTGTCTGGCACCATGAAAGGCAACTCCCTATGTCCACCAATCCCCGCGATGTCGGGACCGCGATTACGACGTTCTCCGGACGAGTCGGCCCGACCGCCGGTGGGGCGCTGCTGCGGCTAGTTGATGCCGCGATCGACGGGGTGTACACCCTGCCCGGGGCCAAGACCTCAGCCGGACGAGCGTTGCAGCGCAAACGCGACGCCGAGGAGGCGATCGACGCGCTGGTCATGAGCCATATCGCGATGGCCGGTGCGCAGGGCTTCGTGACCAACGTCGGCGGGCTGCTGGTGACCGTACTCACCGCCCCGGCCAACATCACCGGGGTCGTGGTGGTCCAGGCCCGGCTGGCGGCCTGCATCGCGCACCTGCGCGGCTACGACATCGACGACCGCCGGGTCCGGACCGCGGTTTTAATGTGCCTGCTGCCCGAGGACGAACTGAAACGCCAGATCGAGAAGGGACACCTGCCGACCAGCCCCCTGGCCGTGGCCACCGCGCCGATGATCGACGAGGAACTGGAGATCAAGGTCGCCGAGCGGATCGTTGGCGATGTGCTGACCAACGTCGGTGGGAAACGACTGACCTCCCTGGTGGCGCGGAAGATCCCCCTCATCGGCGGCGGGGTCGGCGCCCTGTACGACGGGTACGGCACCCACCAGGTCGGTCAGTGCGCCAAGAATCAGCTGCTGCGTCGCCGCTGTCCCTGACGGCCCTCGCCTCCGCTTGAGTGAGCCGTGGTGAATCGCCCTTGCTTGCGCGGGGCTGGCCTCGGCTCCGAAATCCTGTGCTGCCTCGCGGGTGAATCGCCCTTGCTTGCGCGGGGCTGGCGGCGTTGCCGACGGCCCCGGCGCGGTCCTGATCGGGCATGGTCGGGCTGGCTGGCACCATGGGCAGGTGCTGTCGCAGGTGTTCGGTCCGGAGGAGTCCTGGCCCAACCAGGACCTCGTGGCGCTGTCGGACGAGGTGGACCCGGAACTGGTAGTCGAGGCGTACCGGGCCGGGGTGTTCCCGATGCCGCTGCCCGGGGCGGCCTTCGAGGCCCGGATAGGATGGTGGTCCCCGGTCCGGCGCGGCCACCTGCCTCTGGCCGGGCTACGGGTCACCCGGTCACTGCGCCAATCCTGTCGCCGCTACCAGGTGAGCCTGGACCGAGACTTCGCCCAGGTGATGACCCGCTGCGCTGATCCGTCCCGCGCGGGCGGCTGGATCGACGCCGAGATCCGCACCGTGTACGAGCAGTTACATCACGCCGGGTTGGCGCACTCGGTCGAGACCTGGGACCGGCAGGGACGCCTAGTCGGCGGCCTGTACGGGGTGAGCCTGGGCGGGCTGTTCGCCGGCGAGTCGATGTTCCATGACCCGCAGCTGGGCCGCGACGCCAGCAAGGTGGCGCTGGTTCGGCTGGTGGAGGTACTCCAGACGGCACCAGGGTGTTTGCTCGACGTGCAGTGGGTCACCGACCACCTCGCCAGCCTCGGCGCCCAGGAGGTCCCTCGGCTGCGGTACCTGGCGATGTTGGACGACGCCCTCCAGCGCCCAGGGCCGGACTGGGCAGCCGCCCAGGGCTGAACAGCCGCTCGTGGCGGCCTTGTCACCGGTAGCGCAGACGACAGCGGGGGCGCCGGCCGGCGCCCCCGCTGTGATGCTGGTCAGTGGGTGGTGATCCCGTCGACATCCGGATCGCCGGTGCCCCAGACGTCCTGGTCCTCTTCCAACCAGGTCTCCTCACCCGTACCCTCGCGCTGCTCTTCCTTCTTGTGAGCGCGGTTACCCATCATCGGCATGCCCCCGCCAGCGCCGGCCGTGGCGCTACCACCGGCGCTGCCACGCTGGGCGTCAGCCAGGGTGGCGTACGGCCGGTTCGACTCGACTCCGCCGACCAGGCCCTTGCCGGCCAGGCCACGTCCGGTGGCGCCCATCTGGAAGGACGGGTTGCCAACTCCGCCGCGCAGGCCACCGCCCAGCGGAAGCGAGCCCAGGCCACGACCGGCCGTGCCGGCACCACCGATACCGCCGCCGCCGACGCCCATGCCTCCGTACCCGCCGACACCGGCAGGTACTCCGGCCACGGGGGGAACCCCGAGCCCAGACGAGGTACCCGGCATCCCCGGGGCCACGGTGGGGGAGACCTGGGCGGCGCCGATCCCCGGCATCCCGATGACCGCGGGAGCATTGGTGGGCGGTGGCGTCAGGATCGAATTGGTCCGTGGCGGTACGGCACCGGCCAGGCCGGCACCGAGACTGCCACCCAGCACCGCGGCGCTAGCCGGAGCCCCGACCCCGCCGATCCCGGCACTGGCCGGGGGTGCCGCAGCCCCGCCGGCTGCGGCGGTCCCCTGCGGCGCCGGGGGGGTGTAGCCGTCAGCGGAGTAACGAGAAGGGTCGACCCCGGCAGCCTTGATCGGCGTGGCGACCGGCTGGGCCGGCTGGCCGCCACCGCTGCCTTCGCCGAGCGAATGGCCCTGAACCGGGCTGTCGTGCTGGGGGTCGGTGGCGACCGAGGGCTTGGTCAGGAAACCGCCCAGCATCCGTTCCACCTTGTCCACAGCGGTGGCCACCGCCTTGTGCTGGGAGGCGTTGAGGCCCAGGTGCTCCATCCAGACATCAAACTGGTTGACCTCCGGAGTGACCTTGCCGTGGTAGACCGCGGCCAGAGGCTTCGTCTGGGTCTTGGTCGTCTCCCACACCGGCTTGGTGATCGACTGCTGGACCTTACCGGAGCCGTTCACGACCTCGTAGCCCTGATCGGCCTGGGCATCGTTGTAGCTCTTCAGCGTCTTCTCGTCATTGATCCCGAGCACCGTGCCGACCTGGTTACCAAACCAGGTGAAGAAACCCAGCTTCTTCTGCGCGATCTTCCAGCTGGTCTCGACATCCCACGGGATCGGGTTGTTCTCTGCCGCCGTGACCGCCTGCTCGGTGGGGTGCTGTACGTTCTGCAGCTCGGTAGCCAGGGCCGTGGCGGAGGCGCGGATCTTCTGCAGCCGCCCCAGCACCTCGTCGGTAAGGGCCTGCTTGTACGTCTCGGCGCCGCTTCCCTCCCAGCCGCCTGAGGTCACCAAAGTGTTCAGCCGGTCGCGGATCTGGGTTTCGAGGTCCTCGGCCTTCGTGGCCACCTCCTTCCAGCGGCTGATGGCGCCACCCAGGTCACTGGGGTTCGCCGTGGCGATGACGTGCAGACTGTCACGCTGGGTACGGTCGCCGTGGCCCTGGTATTTCTTCATCTGGTTGTCCGCATCCTGCATCTCAGGCTCCTTCCTGATCCGAGCCCACCGAAGCCTGGACGGTGTCGGCGCCGGCCATGTTGAGGTTCTCGAGGTCTGAGTAGCGACGCGCCAGGTCTTGGGTGCCGGTCACGACCTGGTCGACACGCTTGCCGAGGTGGGCGATGAAGTCCCGCTGGGTCGTCGCCGCCGCACGGTAGCGCTCCTGGGCATCTTTGCTGAGGTCATATTCGCCGAGATCGACATCGTCGATCAGCGTGGTGGTGGTCTCCTTTAAGCGCGTGATCTCAGGAGACACGACCTCGGCGATGTACTTGGCGAAGGCACTGATGTCGCCCGGGCTGAACGTGGTCTGACGGTCAGTCACGATCTTGTCTCGCTTTCGGTTCGGCTGGGGGTTGGTCACTTCACTGTACGTCCAGACAGGGCCAGCCAGCAGTGCCGGGACGCAGGTCTGACCAGCCTACCGGGACCGCGACCTCGAACACGGCACAGGGCCGGCCCGAAGGCCGGCCCTGCGACAGATCGTACGGGTGAGGCTCAGCCCCAGCTGCCGGTGATCTTGCGCTCGGTGTTGCCGTAGTTCTCGGTGATCTGGCCGAGAACCGCGCCCATCTTGGCCACGATCTCCTGCTGATGAGCAGCAGCCTTGTCCCAGTTGTCCTGGGCGGTCCGGTAGGCCGCCTGGGCCTCGCCGTCCCACTTGGCCAGGGAGTTCTGGAGCTCGCCCTCCAGGGTGGTCAGCGTCTCGTCCAGGGTCTTCGAGGCCCGGGTCAGCGCGTCGATGCCCTCGGACATCGCGGCAGCGTTAACAGCGGTGTAGTCGCTCATGGTCTGCTTCCTGTGTTAAAGGTGTGGTGAGATAGGGGACGGCGGCGTTCAGCCCTGGAGCAGGGCGTTGATGGCCTGCGACTGGGCTTCCTGCTCCTGCTCGTTCTGGGTGTAGGTCATCTGGGTGTCGACCAGCTTCTGGTGGATGCCCTCCAGCTCCTGCTGAACCTTGCCGAACTGCCCGTCGAATTCGGTGTAGCTGCGGAGGAAGGCCTCAGCCGCGTTGCCCTTCCACCGACCCATGAGGTTGGTGACCTCGCCGCTCAGATCCTGCTGGATCTTGTGGATCTTGCCCGATGCGTTGTCAATCTGGCCGGCGGCCTTCTGCATCTCTGCGCGATCAACAGTGGTGTTACCCGACATGTGTTCCTCCATGCGTTCGGGGATCGTCCCCGGTCGTGGTTGGTGCAGGTCCGATCCCTCGGTTCTGCGGGGTTGCATCAATGACACTAGGGGTGAGAGGGGTCACCGTCCAATCGACCAGCGGGTTTCGGGCGAGTTTGAGCGGGCGTACCCGGTCGGCTGGGTGGTGGTACTTAGGCATGACGGCTGCCGGTGGGTGGGTCAAGGGGCCTCACTATTGGTCTACCTCTCTTGGCCTACTTCTTTGTTGCTTACCGCTCTGTTGGCGTGATAGTGGTCGAGGGCGATGCCCTTGGGTAGGCCATCAGGGATCATTCGCAGGATCGGTTCCACCACCGCCGCCACCGGGGGCTTGTCGCCGTAGCCCAGCGCGGCGCGGCTTTGGGGATCCGGGATGCCGTACTTCTTGCCTTCCCAGATCAGGAAAGATTGCCCGTCGGCTGGGGTGTTGGAACCGCGCAGCAGGGCCCCGGCGCCCGGGGCGGTGGTGACCCGGTCGTACCAGCTGACGGCCGGCGGCACGTCCTTCGAATCCTTCGAGTCCTTCGACGGCTTAGGGACGTCCGTGCCGATCTGGATCTTCGGGAAGGTTTCCCCGTCGAAATAGGTGGCGCAGATCGTGGTCTGCGTGGTGTCGACGGTGGTCATCGGGGTCTGCTCAAGCGGCACCCCCTTGGTGCTGCTGTGTGGGGTGGCGCTCTTTGCGGCGTCAATTTCCTGCTCGGGAACAGATTGCGGATCCGGCTGGGTGGCCCGCATGTCGATGTAGCTGATCCGCGACCAGCCGTCCGCCAGCATGATCCAGTACGACAGTGAGGACTTGTCCTCCCGCCTCCCGGTCTGCACCACGTCGCCTACCTTGTGCCCGTTGCGGGCAGGGTTGCCGTGCTCCTTGAGCCGGATCTTGTCGATCGGCTCGCCCAATGGCAGCGACTGGATCAGTGCGTCCGTAGCCGGGGCGGGCACCGTCGTCGTCTCGATCGCGCTCTTCGCCTCAGGCTTCACCAGGTGCGCCAGCCCGTTGACCACCAGGTATGCCTGGCCGCCGGAGTCGGTGAGAACCACCCCGGTGCTGGACCTGTCGGCCGGGGCGGCGAAGTCGACGACGGTATAGCGGCTGTCGTGGCTGTAGGGGATCGAGCAGATCCGGATCGGGAAGGCAGTCATGGAGCTTGCGGCCGGCAGCTGGGCCGGGGCCTGCGGGATCCCGTACAGCTCTCCCCGTGGGATCCCGGCCAGGGCCGCGGTCTTGACCGAGCGGATGGTACCGCCGCCGGTGATCAGCCGAGCCGAGGCCATGTTGGTTACCGGGGACAGCTGCTGGCCGTTGGACACGAAGACCACGCCGGCCTCGGTGTCGACGATGATCGCGGTCTCCTTCGGCAGCCCGGCGCCGGGCTTTTTCAGGAAGCCGTAGATCCCGAAACCGGCCACCACCAGGGCGCCGACCAGGATCGAGACGAACAGTCCAAGGCTTAGCCGCCGTAGCGGGGGGACCTGGCTGTCCGGTTCGCGGTCTACCAGTGCCGAGACGAGACGTTGTTGCACGAAGGCTTGCGCCTTGAGTAGATCCTTGCGTGCGGCCATGCCGGTCCTCCTTGAGTGTCGAGACCCATTCTGGCCCACCTGGTGCCACGTCAGCCGGGGTGAGGCACCCCCGCGACACTAGTGTGGGCTCCGCATCCTGATCTGGAGGTACGAGGAATGCCGCGTGGCGATGAGGTGGTGAGGTCCGCCAAACCTGGCGTTGACCTGCAGCATGCGCTCGGTGCGGTGCTGATCGAGATCAGCGTGCTGCTGGTGCTGTTACTGGCGCTGGCGCGGTCGTACGTGGTGGCCGGTGTGGTGGCGGTGATGGCCGCGATCCTGCTGATCCCGGTCCAGGGCCGCAACCTAGTCGGATGGGCTCGTAAGGCGTGGCGGTACGCGCGGCGCAAGCCCACCAACCAGGTCCTGCCCGGTGTGCCGGAGGATCTGGTGCCACTGGCCCAGTGGGTGCCGGGCCTGACCGTGACTCAGACCTCGCTTGGACGCGGCGGCGAGCTCGGCGTGATCGCCGACGGGGAAGCCTGGACCGCGGTGTTAGCGCTCACCTCCGATGACGAATTGTTGGCCGACCGGGGCGAGGCCATCGATCTGGACCAGCTCAGCGGCCTCACCCGCCAAGATGACATCATCTTCGCCGGCGTCCAGGTGGTGACGTACACGGTGCCGGCTCCGACCACGGTGCTGTTGGGCGGTGATTCGCCGGCTGCGGCCGCGTACCGGGAGATCGTCTCCAGCGCGATGCCGCCGACGCTGCGCCGGACCTGGCTGTGTCTGCGGCTCGATCCGCGGCTCTGCCTGGAGGCGGTGGCTCGCCGTGGCGCCAACAACGATGGGGTTTTCGCAACCCTGCGGTTCGGATTGCACCGGGTCCAGACCGTCCTCAAACGGCAGGGGATCGAGACCCGGGCCCTGGCCCCGGTGGAGTTGTACGAGGTGATGAGCCTGGTCTCGGGTTCCGGGCCGGAGCCGCGTCAGGAACGAACCCGGGAGGGGTGGACGAGCTGGTCCTGTGACGGGTTGGTGCACACCGGTCAGATGGTGCGTCGCTGGGGGGCGACCGCCTCTATCGGCTACCAGCAGCTCCAGGACGCGATCGCCCAGGCCCCAGTGTTGTTTGCGGTCACCTCGTACACCCTCACCCCGACCCGCCGGGCCACGGGCGGGTTGCGGCTGGCCACGATCGACGAGGCCGGTGCTCAGGAGGCGATCGCCTTCACTCAGCAGCGGTTGGCGGGCAACGTACGACTGGATTCGCCGGCGGGTAACCAGATCCCGACCCTGCTGGCGACTGTGCCGCTTGGAAGGGGAAGCCGATGACCCAGACCCAGGCCTCGCCGCAGCGGCAGGCCGCACCCCGACGGCAGGTCCTGCCGCAGGATCAAGAACCCCAGGATGCCTGGCTGTTGCCGGAATCCCCGAATCACTTCCGGCCTGAGGATTCAGTGGTCCGTACCGGCCCTTCGGGGTTGCTGCTCGGCCATGGCCAGGCAGGTCCGATCACGATCCGGCTGTTCCGGCCGGTCCCGACCCGGCTGTTGCTGGCGGTCCCGGAGTATGCCTCCTGGTTGTTGGCGTTCCGGTGTATCTCGCTCGGGGCGCACCTGTCGATCCTTACCGGCGACCGGCGCCGCTGGCGAGGGCTGGTGAACACCGTCGAATCTTGCGGCGGGACTGCTGAATTCCTGGAGTCCGGAGGGCCGCGTCCAGGTCAGGGACGCCCGTACCGGCCCAGCCTGATCATCGATGACTCGGGGCAGTCTGACGCCGGACAGTTGGCCCTGGGGGCCTGGCAGGCGGTGATGGTGATCGAGGACGCGGCCGCGTCCGGTGCGATCCACAGCCTGCGGTCGTGTGACCTGGCCTTGGCGGCGCCCTGCGATTCGCGGGTGACGGAGAACCTGCGCCGGGCGTACGCCCTCAACCAGCGGCATCTGCGGCTGACGAACAACCTCGAATCCCATGAGGTGGTGTTGGCCATGCCCCGCCGCGTGGTACGGGCGTCGGTGCCACCGACCCCGACCGAGTACCAGTTGCTCTTCGGGCGCTAGCGTCAAAAACGACGGTACGGGATCGGCACAGACGGCCGATCCCGTACCTGTCGGCGCAGCTCTGACTAGCCGCCGGAGGCTTTGGCTAGGACCATGGCGTACACGTCGACCACCCCAAGCACCAGCGGCACGATCGCCATGATCGACAGCCACTCCAGGATGTCGCCGAAGCGGCCCCAGACCGGGGAGATGGTCCGGTTGTACAAGGCGGCGGAGTACGTCGCCAACGCCACCGTTACCACGATCGCGATCGGGCTTGCGATCAGGAGCCGGGCCAGCGGTTCGGTGACTATCAGGATCAGCGCCAGGGTGGACAGGCTGAGCACCAGGCCGCTGACGAGCAGCGAGGTCCGCTGGGCGCGGCCGACGAAGGCCCGGGCCCGCAGCAGCAGGGTCACCGATACCGCAAGGCATAGAGCCAGCGCGATCCAGGTCTTGGACCACAGGATCGGGACCATCAGGGCCGCCGTTGACAATCCGGTGGCGCCGAGGAAGGCGCCCAGCAGGCGGTCTGCGGTCAGGGCCCGGCTCACGATGTCTGGCTGTACGGGTTGGTCATCGGCCATCAGCGCCTCGGCGTTCGCCGGCAGGCTTGGCATGGCGATCCGGGCAGCTTTGTACGACAGGGTCGGCAGTACCGATGTCAGGGCCAGTATCAAGGCGGCGGCGACGGCGGCGACCTCGGCGGCGTACCCGTTCAGCAGGACCATCACCATGGTGGAGAGCAGCACCACGCCAGCCGAGATGGTCACCGCCAGGTGGGCGTACGGCTGCACCCGGGCCGCCAGCCACATGGTGCCGGCGGTGATGACCGTGACCGTTGACGCCAGCAGGATCCGCAGCGGCCAGCCGCTCCCGGGGGCGATGAAGGCGCCGCCGGCAGCCGCCAGCAGCACGGCCGACCAGGACAGCCCTACCGCTGGTAGGTATCTGCCGAGCGCGCGAGACAACACGATCGCGCCGATCCCGGCAGTGAAGGAGAGGAACAAGGTGATGCCAGTTTCGAGGACTGCCCCGAACGGGCGCGGATCGGAACGGGCCAGCAGCAACAGCGGGGTCCCGACCAGGGTCAGGCACATCACGATCACCCCGACCCATTGGCTCTGTGATGGGCTCCACGAGGGACGGGTCGTGGTGGCGGTGGTGACCGCGTCTACCACGTCATCGAAGGCCGCGTCCGGCATCGTATGTTCGCGTTCGCGCAGGTGCAGGGTCTCGCCGTCACGCAGCCCCAGCGCGGAAATCCGTTTGTTGGTGTCGAGGGGGTCCTCACCGAGCCGTTGCAGCACCCAGGCGTGAACCGTCTCGGCCGGCGAGGTCGCCTCGTAGCCGGAGAACTTCACGATGGTGGGCAGACACTCGGCCAGGCTGGTTGAGCCTGGTAGGGCCACGTCGATCCGGCGACTCGGAGAGATCACCGTGACCCGGGCCAGATCCTCAGTGGCGGTCGCAGTCACGTTTGGCAGCCTATCGGGTACCGGTGCCGGTACGACCAGAAAGTCTTTCTCGGTGTGAGGTAGACGGGAGGATCAGCGACCCGGTCCGCCTGAGCGGAGGCGAGGGTACGGCGGTGGTCACCGGGCGTGGCTCCAGCCGACGCGTCCGCAGCCAGCGTTCGTTGGGCATCCGCCACAGCAGCAGTGGTGTGATAAGCGCCGTCGCCGGCTCTCTGTCTGCCGTCTGCGCATGTCGCCACCGTCCACGACTAGGCTGCCCCATGGTGCGGATGACGATCCGGCCGGGAATCCTAGAGTCTGACCTGTGCAGGGGGTGTGCTGATGGCGACTGTGGTGTTCAACCGCGGCAAGCGGGCGACCCCGCCGCCGATGCCGCGTGGGGATCTGTTGCTGGAGTCTCCACCGGAGATCCCGCCGCCGGCGGCGCAGCAGACATTCGGCGCCGTCCTGCGATTCCTGCCGATGATCGCCGGGATGGGCGCCATGGGGATGATGTACTCCGGGATGATGACCGGTGGCGGCATGACCGGTGGCCGTGGCCCGATGGGCCTGTTGGCCGGTGGGCTGATGAGCCTGTCGATGATGGGCATGATGTTCAGCCAGCTGGGACGGGGCAACAATGACCAGGCCATGGAGTTGGACGCCCGCCGCCGGGACTACTTCCGCTATCTGAGCCAGACCCGCCGCCAGGTCCGTAAATCAGCCAACGACCAGCGCAAGGCGGTGAGTTGGCGCCATCCCGAGCCGGACACCCTGTGGAGCCTGGCCGGACAGCGGCGGATGTGGGAGCGCCGCACCGACGCGGACGACTTCCTAGCAGTCCGGATCTCGGTCGGCCGCCAGCAGTTCGCCAAGCGGATCGTGCCGCCGGAGTCGAAACCGATCGAGGACCTGGAACCGCTCACCACCGGTGCGCTACGGCGGTTCATGCTCACCCACCGGGTGGTGCCGAGCGTTCCGCTGATGATCGACATGCGCGGCTTCAAACGGTTCTCGCTGGTGGGTGATCTGAACGCCTGCCGCCGCCTGGCGTACTCCATGATCTCCCAGGTGGTGGCCTGGCACGCTCCCTCCGATGTCCGGGTGATCGTCGCCGTCTCTCGGGACAATGAGCATCTGTGGTCGTGGACCAAATGGCTGCCGCACCTGCAGCACCCGACCCGCAGCGATGGGGTGGGCCCGGTCCGGATGTTTGCCACCGACGTCACCGAGCTGGCGCAGGTCACCGAGGGCAGTCAGAACGCGCCCGATGGTGACCCGACCCACGTGATCCTGCTGGTGGACGGGGTCGAGGGGGTTTCGGCGGACATGTTCGCCACTCCGGGCACCACTACCAGCACTATCGAGATCACCGGTCTGCGGGAGCGGCCGCGTCGGATCGATCCGGGGGTAGCGGTGCTGGACGTGTCCCCGACCGAGCTCACCTTGTACCGGCGACTGCAGTCGGGCCAGATCGCGCCCACCCCGTTCGGCAGGCCGGACCAGGTGCCGATGGTGTACGCCGAGATGCTGGCCCGTCAGCTCAGCCCGTACCGGATGCCGGTCTCGGCGACCGCTTCCGAGGACGAGGACACCCCCGAGGTGGTCTTTGAACCGCCGAAGGACTACCCGGCGATGCTGGGCACTGGTGATCCGTTGACTTTGGACATCCGTCAGGCGTGGCGGCCCCGCCCGATGCACCAGCGGCTGCGGATCCCGGTCGGCTCCGGGGAGGACGGCCGCCCGGTCGAATTGGACATCAAGGAGTCCGCGATGGGTGGCATGGGCCCGCACGGCCTGTGTATCGGCGCCACCGGTTCGGGCAAGTCTGAGTTCCTGCGGACCCTGGTGCTCGGGCTGGCGATGACTCATTCCTCGGAGCAGCTCAACTACGTGCTGGTCGACTTCAAGGGTGGCGCGACTTTCGCTGGTCTGGACGATCTGCCGCACGTCTCGGCGGTGATCACCAACTTGGAGGGTGAGCTCACCCTGGTGGACCGGATGCAGGACGCGATCGCCGGTGAGATGGAACGCCGGATGGAGGTCCTCAGCCAGACCAATGCGATGCTGAAGAACAAAGACATCAAGAACCGCGAGGAGTACGAGGTCGCCCGGCAGGAGGGCGCTGACATTCCCCCGATGCCCAGCCTGTTCATCGTGGTCGACGAGTTCTCCGAGTTGCTGACCGCCCGGCCTGAGTTCATCGACCTGTTTATCCAGATCGGCCGGATCGGCCGTTCGATCGGGGTCCACCAGCTGCTTGCCTCGCAGCGGCTGGAGGAGAGCAAGCTCCGCGGCCTGGACACCTTCCTCTCGTACCGGATTGCGCTGCGGACCTTCTCACCGGCCGAGTCTCGGGTGGTGATCGGGGTGCCCGATGCGTACGAGTTGCCGAGCCCGCCCGGTAACGGCTACCTCAAATTCGATACCACCAACATGGTGCGGTTCAAGGCCGCGTATGTCTCCGGGCCCTGGCACGGCAGCCCGACCGCGTTGTTGGAGAGCGACCCGGACGATGAGGGCGGCGCGTTGCCGGGCCGGGTCACGAAGAAGGCGTGGGTGCCGCCGGTGTTGGCCTTTGAGGCCCGGCATGTGGATCAGGTGTTGCCGCCCGAGCCGGAGCCCGAACCGGAACCGGCCCGGGCGATCCCCGAGGAGAAACCGGAGCCGGAAGAAGAGCCGAAACCTGCCGCGGCTAGCGACGAGGATGAGGACGAGGACGACGACACCCTGCTCGGGATCGTGGTCAACCGGCTCCGCGGGCACGGCTGGCCGGCTCACAAGGTGTGGCTGCCGCCGCTGGATGACCCGCCCACCATGGACGGGTTGTTGCAGTCGGAGCTGATCGAGCACCCGCAGCGTGGGTTGACGGTCGCTGACCCGCGGATGCAGGGCACCCTGGCCGGGCCGGTCGCCTTGATCGACCGTCCCCGTCAGCAGCGCCGTGACCCGATGTGGCTGGACTATTCCGGCGCCGGCGGCAACCTGGCCGTGGTCGGCGGCCCGCAGTCAGGCAAGTCGATGGGTCTGCGGGCCGCGATCAGCGGGTTGGCGCTGACCCACACCCCGGCTGAGGTCGGCTTCTACTGCCTGGACTTCGGCGGTGGCTCGCTGACCGGTATGCGTGACATGCCGCATGTCGGCTCGGTCTGTGGCCGGCTCGACGTCGACCGGGTCCGACGCACTATCGCCGAGATGACCTCGCTGCTGCAGGCGCGGGAGTTGATGTTCGCCGAGCTCGGGATTGACGGGATCGGTAGTTATCGACGCGGACGGCGTGATGGCAGCATTCAGCCGGACCGGTTCCCGACGGATGTTTTCTTGGTCGTCGACGGCTGGATGACGTTGCGGCAGGAGTTCGACGCCCAAGATCCGATTATCACCAATCTGGCTGCCCGTGGCCTGGGTTATGGGCTGCATGTGATGCTCTCGGCTAACAAATGGTCGGAGTTCCGGCTCGGGATCCGGGACCTGTTGCAGAGCCGGGTGGAGCTGAAGCTCGGTGACCCATTCGAGTCTGAGATCAACCGTAAGCTCGCCGACCTGGTCCCGGCCGGCCGGCCTGGGCGGGGCCTGTCCGGTGATGGGCTGCACATGCTGACTGGTCTGCCCCGGATCGACGGGGTGGAGAACGCCGAATCCGCCACTGACGGGCAGCGGGCCATGATTACCCGGATGCAGGCGGCCTGGCATGGTCCGAAGGCGGCCGAGGTTCGGATGTTGCCCGGTGATCTGCCGATCACGGCGCTGCCGGAGGTCGCGTACGACGACGACCGCAAGGATGTGCCGTGGGCGATCGACGAGATCGACCTGGCCCCGGTCATGTTCGACCCAAAGGCCGAGCCGCATATGGTGATCCTGGGCGCTCCGGAATGCGGCAAGTCGACCGCATTGCGGGTGATCCTGAACGGGCTGCTGAAGCGGTATTCCCCCAAGCAGGCGAAGTTCATGCTGCTTGACTATCGGCGTTCGCTGCTCGGTTTCGTGCCGGAGGAGTATCTGATCAAGTACTGCCCGTCGCAGAAGTCCGGCACCGAGACCACCAAGGCGCTGGCCGGGTCGTTGCAGAACCGGGTCCCTGGCCCGGATGTGACCACCCAGCAGTACCGGGATCGGTCTTGGTGGAGCGGCGCCGAAGTGTTCGTGATCGTCGACGACTATGAGCTGGTGTCCACCACCCAGGGCAATGCCCTGTTGCCGATGGCTGAACTGGTCAGCCAGGCCCGTGACATCGGGCTGCATATGATCATCACCCGCGGTTTCGGTGGCGCGGCCCGCTCGGTGGGTGACCAGATCATCGGCCGGATGCGTGACTCAGGGGCCCCGGCCTTCATCATGAGCGGCAACCGGGACGAGGGCACGATCTGGTCCAACTACCGCGGGACTCCGCTACCTCCGGGTCGCGGTCAGCTAATCACCCGGGCTGGGCAGGTCCTGGCCCAGGTGGCGAACCTGCCCCCCGCTCAATTGTGAGAGGCCTAGCCATGAGGAGGCTCACCGGTATGCGGCACCCGATCGGCCGAGCATTGACCGCTGCGGCGGTGGGGGTGATCCTGATCGCGCAGCCGCTGTCCGCCGTACCGGCGCGGGCCACCATCGGTTCCCCGCTGGATAGCAAGTTCTGCCAGGCTGGGCAGAACGTGCAGATAGGCCCGGTCCAGCCGTCCTGGGCTAATGAGCGGTTGAAGGCTGATGAGGTGTGGTCGCAGCGCGACGCCAAACAGCGTCCGATCCGGGGCGCTGGGATCAAGGTCGCGGTGATTGACACTGGAGCCCAGATCAACGTCTCGCCGGTGCTCAGCTTGCCGCCGGGGGCTGCCGGGCAGTCCGACGAGATGCTGCCGAAGTGGGACATGATCGACTTCGTCGGCGACGACAACGAGATCCTGCAACGGGGCATGGACTGCAGCCATGCGACCGCGGTGGTGGGCTATATCAACGGTCAGCATGTTGGCGGTTGGAATATGGGCGGGATGGCCCCGGCAGCCCATGTGACGGTGTTGCGGGCCTTGAAAGGGACCCAGGGCAACGAGAACCATGATGCGATGGTGCGTGCGCTCGACTACGCGATCAGTCAGAAGTTCGACATCATCAACATCAGCCAATCCGGCGCCGACCACCCCGCTATGAAGGTCGCCATCACCCGGGCGATCAAGAGTGGGATCGTGGTGGTCGCGGCCGCCGGCAACGGTGGTTTCAAGGCTGGCCCTTCCTACCCGGCCGCCTACGAAGGGGTGATTGCGGTCGGGATGACCACCAAGGGTGGGGCCGCTGCCCCCTCCTCCCAGGCCGACCCCCGGATGGAGGTCAGCGTCGCCGCGCCGGGCGAGAAGGTGACCCTGTTGCAGTGGTCCCATCCACGGGCCAACCCCAACCAGGACCCGGCCGAGTACTTCCAAAACCGGCAAGGGTGGGGTGAAGGCGACGGGACCTCGTACGCGACCCCGATGGTGAGCGGGGTAGTGGCCCTGATGTTGCAGCAGGCGCGGGCGGAGGGGAAGAACCTCACCCCGGCCGAGGTGAAGCAGCGGCTGCAGCAGACCGCCGACCGGCCGCCCGGCGCGGTACCGGATGCGCAGTTGGGGTACGGGACGGTGAACCCGCGGGGCGCGGTCTTCGGGCCTTTCCCGAAGACCCAGCGCACCCCGCCTGCGCCTGCGCCGCCGGTCACTGCCGGGCCGCTGCCGGTGCCGCCGCCGCGGGACCCGCTCCCGGTGGTGATAGCGGTGTCGGCCGGTGCGGGGGCGTTGCTGTTGCTGCTGGGTGGTCTGGTGGTGAGAGAGGCGATCCCGGCGATGCGGCGGCGGCACTACCGCCCGGCCCGTCCCGACGAGGACGGATGAGGCAGCGGATCGGGCTGCGCCCGGCCCGCCTGTACGAGCCGGAGGTATGGCACCGCGACCATCGCTGGGGTTTGGGCTTAGTGGTGGTGTCCACGCTTGGCATCGTCCTGTTCGGTTTTCTAGGACCGTCGGCGGTGACCTTGTCGTTGGGGCCGCGCAGCAGCCCGCTGCCGCCCTGGTACGCGGTCACCGGGTGGAACACCAACCCGAACGATTGGGTTTCGGTGATCGGGCTGTACGTGGCTATCTCGCTGGGCGCGGTCGGGATGTGGATTCTGACCCGGGCCACCCTGGATGGGTGGCGTCCGCGGATCGGGCGGCTGATGGCGTTGGGGGTCGGGCTGAACACGATTACTGCGCTGGTACCTCCGATGACCTCGGCTGATGTGTTGATGTACGCCTCGTACGGGCGGCTGCAGGTGTTGGGGCGTGACCCGTACGAGATCACCGTGGGCGAGATCCTGCGTTCCCAGTACGACCCGGTGGTGCGCTGGGTGGAGGCGCCGTGGGTGGACACGCCCACGGTGTACGGGCCGATCGTGTCCGGTAGCCAGTTGCTGGCGAACTATCTGGGCGGCGCCAGCATGCATGATGTCGTGTTCTGGCTGCAGGTGTTGTCGCTGCTGCCGATGATCGGGATCGGGCTGATTGTGGTCCGGATGGCCCGGGGTAATCCGCTGCTGCAGACCCGTGCGGCGCTGTTTACCCTGGTCAACCCGGCCATGATCTGGGCGGTGGTGGCGCAGGCGCACAACGAGTCGTTGGCGGTGGTGCTGGCGATCGCAGCGATTGCCTGTATGCGGCGATGGCCGGCGCTGGCTGGGGTGCTGATCGGGCTGGCCGGCGGGACCAAGGTCAACATGGTCCTGTACGGGCTGGCGATGGTGCACGGCTACTGGCGTCAGCCGAAGAAGCTGGCGGCGATGGTGGCCGGTGCGGCCGTACCGTTGGTGCTGTGCTACGTGGTGTGGCAGCCGGAGGCGTTGATCTCGGCCTCCCGGAACACCACCTATGTCAATGCCGGGGCGTGGGCCGGGCCGGTCTTCGGGCTGTTGTCGCGGCATGTGAGTTGGAACCTGGCCAAGATCATCATCAACGTGATCGCCGTGGTCGGATGGGCCGCGGTGGCGTGGATGCTGTCGCGGCTGGTCGGGCAGCGGCCGCTGCCGGGGGTCGAGCCGGGCACTGATCCGTTGCACGACCCGACCACGGTCGCGATTCGGACTTCGGCGATCCTGTACGTCTCGTGGCTGGTGACCACCCCGAATTCGTTCTCCTGGTATGACCTGTTGGCTTGGGCACCGTTGGCGCTGGCGGCCGGTAGCCGACTGGATGTGCTGGTGTTGTGGCGGACTACCTGGTTGTCGCTGGCCTTTGTCACCGGCCGGGCGATCGACTTTGCGCCCGGGGTGGCTCTGATGGGTGCCCGGGTCCGTGACACCGGGTGCGTGATCGCGCAGGTGCTGGTGGTGGTGGAGATCGTGCGCTGGTACCGCGGCCACGACAAATGGTTGGGTGAGTTCCGGGCCCGGCAGGCACAGGCCAAGACGACCGGGGACCAGGCCGATCCGGACGGTACGGCTGAGACCGATCCGGACGGCGGATCGCCTTGCCCGGACGAAGAAAAACCCGACCCAGCACCGACACCGCAATCCTCGCAGCAGCCTTAACCCAGCACCCCGAACTGGGCGACGAGCGACGAGAAACGCCCCAGCCCAGCCATCGTCTGAAGAATCTTCTCGTCAGTGAGGAGGAAGACGGGGGTAATAGCTGCGCGGCCCGCCCTCGCGGATGCGAGGGCAATAGAACACCGCACTCTTATCCATTCTGTGGACGGGGCTTGAAGCGCGCCCAGCGCCCGTGAGAAGGTAAGGGTCACCTGACCTGCGCAGGCAGGGACCTCAGCGCCCCGAAAGACACCATGCTTCTTGCCAACCTGCTTATCGCCCTGAGAGAAGGCTTGGAGGCCTCGCTCATCGTGGGCATCGTTGTCGCCTACCTAGTCAAGATTGACCGCCGCGACGTACTGCCCAAGTTGTGGGTCGGGGTTGGTGTCGCGGTCTTGATCCCGCTTGCGCTGGGGGCCATCCTCACCTGGGGTCCCAAGACGTTGACCTTCCAGGCGCAGGAGGCGATCGGGGGGATCCTTTCGCTGGTCGCCGTCGGCATGGTCACCTGGATGATCTTCTGGATGGGGGCCAACGCCCGTCAGATCTCTGGCGACCTACGCGGCTCCATCGACGAGAGCCTGGCTGCGCACGCCTCCGGCTGGGGCCTGGTGTGGATCGCCATCATCTCGGTGGGCCGGGAGGGGGTGGAGACGGCCCTGTTCATCTGGGCGACGGTCCGCTCCACGGCGAACGGTTCGCCGGTGGAGGCCACGGTCGGTGTCGTTGTCGGTCTGGTCGCCGCGGTGATCCTGGGTTGGTTGATCTACCGCGGCGCGGTACGCATCAACATGCACCGTTTCTTCGCCGCTACCGGCTACTTCCTGATTTTCGTCGCAGCCGGGGTGGCCGCCTACGGCATCCACGACCTGCAGGAGGCCAGTCTGCTGCCGGGTATCACCCAGACGGCCTACAACCTCTCGACCCTGCTGCCGGCTCCTAGCTCTCCGCTTTACTGGCTCTACATCGTCTTGAAGGCCATGTTCCAGCTTGAGCTGCAGCCCACCATCTGGCAGGTCGTCGTCTGGTTCGTCTACCTAGTGCCGGTTCTGATTCTGTTTACCCGGCAGGTCCGCGGGCGCAGCTTGCGCCCGGCTGCCACTGCATCGCAGAGCCCGGGCAGCCCCCGTGACGGGGAGGGTGAGCAGACCGTTGACTGCCAGGTATCAGATGAGATCCGGGACCCTGAGACCCCCAAGGTCGGGGAGGACAGCACGACTTCCTGACCGTACGTCCATCTGGCCAACCTGCCGAGACGAACCTGATCCACAGTCCATGACGATCCGGGGGCGTTTGCCCCATTACCGCCAACCCGACCGGGGCGGCGCAACTGCAACCCAAGGAAAAAGATGACTCTTTCGCGCTCCACGTACACTGCCTTCGTCGCGCTGCCTGTCGTCGCCGCGCTAACCCTGACCGGCTGCGCCGACAATAAGCCCTCTGCCAATGGCAGCACCAAGCCGGTGACTGTCACCATCACCGATACCGGCTGCGAGACCTCCGCTGATTCCTTCCCCTCGGGCAAGATCAGCTTTGAGATCAGCAACAAGGGCACGGTTCCCAACGAATTCGAGATCCTCACCGAGAACAAGCTCCAGATCGCCTCGGAGGTGGAGAACATCGGCCCCGGCACGAGCCGTACGTTCACCACTGCTTTGTCCGAGGGCACCTACTACACCGCTTGTAAGCCGAACATGGTCGGCAACCTGGTGGGCGTGAAGAAGCTCACGGTCACCAAGGGCGCTGAGGTCAAGGTCGACGATGACGTCAAGAAGCTTGAGGAGCAGGCGGTCACCAATTACACCGCCTACGTACGCGACCAGGCCGGCCAGCTGCTGGCCTCTACCAAGACCTTCGTCGAGGCCTACAAGGCCGGCAAGGATGATGAGGCTAAGGCTCTCTTCGGCCCGGCCCGTCAGCCGTATGAGCGCATCGAGCCGACCGCCGAAGCCTTCGGCATCAAGCAGGCCGGTGACGTCGACGCCGCCTTGGACAGCCGGATCCAGGACCTTGCCGCGGACGCCGGCAAGGCCGTGACCGACCCTGAGGTGATCGCGAAATGGACCGGTTGGCACCGGATCGAGGCGGATCTGTGGACCGCGGACAAGAGCTCTCCCTTCCACGCTGACACCGCCAAGCGCGCCGAGCTGGGCGATCAGCTGCTGAAGGACACCCAAAACCTGTACGACCTGGTGTACGGCAAGGTCGACGGCGCCAAGGGCAAGTTCGAGTTGAAGCTGACCGACGTCGTCACCGGCTCCTCTGCCCTGATGGAGGAGGTCGCCACGTCCAAGATTGTGGGCGAGGAGGACACCTTCTCTCACACCGACCTCTACGATTTCAAAGCTAACGTGGAGGGCGCTCAGGTCGCGTACGGCAATGTGAAGGCCTTGGTGGAGAAGAAGGACCCTGAGCTGGCGAAGAAGATCGACGCCTCCTTCGTCGAGGTCTTCAAACTGGTCGACGCCCACGCCTCTGGCACGAACGCCGCAGGCCAGACCACCTATGTCGACTACTCCACCATCGCCACCGTCCAGAAGAACGCCGGCGAGGCCCCGAAGGCCGACGCCTACACCGAGACTCAGAAGAAGTTCTCGGATGCCGTTAACGGCCTGTCGGAGTCGCTGTCGAAGATCGCGGAGAAGGTTCTGCACTGATGACCGAGCCCCGGAAGGAGGAACAGGCGATGACTCCCGAGGATGCGCAGCAGCCCGACGACGCCTCGCAGATCGCGGCCGGCCCGGAAGATGCTGCGAAGGCGGATCTCACCCCGGCGGATGCCGTCACTGCTGAGCCTGCTGTGGACGCTAGCGCGGGGTCGCGGTTTTCCCGCCGTGGCGTGTTCGCCTCGGCCGGGGTAGCCGCGGCCGTGGGCCTGGCCGGTGCGGCCGGCGGGTACGCCGCTTCGGAGTATTCCCGCCCCGAGGAGGCCATCGCGCTGACGTACCCCTTCCGGGGCGACCATCAGGCCGGGATCCTTACCCCGGCCCAGGACAACATGTTCACCGCCGCCTTCGACATCACCACGGATAATCTCGAGCGGCTGACGACGATGCTGGCCGAGTGGACCTTGGCCGCCGAGCAGATGGCCGCCGGGGAGCTGATTGGCGGTGAGCCGAGCGCTAACAAACAGGCTGCGCCGCGGGATTCTGGCGAGGCTTGGGGGTACAAGCCCAACGGGCTGACTATCACCTTCGGGCTCGGCAAGGGGCTTTTCGTGGACGCCAAGGGCCGTGACCGGTTCGGTCTGGCCGCGAAGATGCCGACCATCGTGAAGGAGGGCATGCCGGTCTTCCCCCACGAGCAGATCCGGGCGGGGGATTCCGACGGTGACCTGCTAATCCAGGCCTGCTCTAATGATCCGCAGGTCTGCCTGCATGCGATCCGGAACTTGGCGCGGATCGGGTTCGGCACCGCCTCGATCCGGTGGAGCCAGATCGGGTACGGGCGGACCTCGTCTACCTCGGTGGAGCAGGAGACGCCGCGGAATCTTTTCGGTTTCAAGGACGGCACCAACAACATGAAGGCCGAGGACCAGGCCTCCGAACTCAACGAGCACTTGTGGGTGCAGGCCGGCGACGACCCGGCGGCGGACTGGCTGGCGGGAGGCACGTATTTCGTGTCCCGCAAGATCCACATGTTCTCTGAGATTTGGGACCGGCTGCGGCTGATCGAGCAGGAGCAGATCTTCGGCCGGGACAAGCGTTTCGGCGCCCCGCTGTCGATTTCTGATCCCCGAGAAGGCAAGCAGGAGTTCACCGCGGTGGACTATGCCGCGAAGGGGGAGGACGGCGAGCCGCTGGTGCCAGCTGATTCGCATATCGCTGTCGTTTCGCCCGAGCAGAACAACGGCCGGCGGATGCTGCGCCGCGGCTACAATTTCACCGAAGGTACGGATTCGCTGGGGCGGCTCCAGACGGGCCTGTTCTTTGTCGCTTTTGTCCGTGACCCGCGGACTAATTTCTACCCGATCTTGAAGCGGATGAGTTCTGAGGATGCTCTTGATGAGTATCTGCAGCACCGGGCGCGGTCGGTGTTCGCGATCCCCGCGGGGATCGGCAAGGGGGCCAGGACCTTCGCTGACGCGCTGTTCGCCTAAGGTGTCGGCCCGGGCCGCGGGAGGAGGGCGATGACCGTACGGCTGCTGGTGACCGGTTTTGAACCTTTCGGCGGGGCCTCGACTAACCCGTCGGCGGACCTGGTCGCCCGCCTCGACACAGCGACCGCGGTTTTGCCGGTGGAGCTGCAGCCGCTGCCGGAATTGGTGGCGGGCCTGCTGGCCCGGCACCGCCCGACTCATGTGCTCTGCCTGGGCCTGTCATCGCGGGCCGGTGGGCTGCTGGTGGAACGGGTAGGGCTGAACCTGGTCGATGCCCGGATCCCGGACAATGCCGGCGTCCAGCCGGTTGACGAGCCGGTGGTGCCCGGCGGTCCGGCGGCGTACCTGGTGAGCCTGCCGGTGAAGGCGATGCTGGCCGGGATCCGCGAGGCCCAGGTACCGGCTGAGTTGTCACTAAGCGCCGGCACGTACGTCTGCAATGCGCTGCTGTACCAGGTGTTGCACCAGGCTCACCTGTTGCCGCCGGACCAGCGTCCCCGGTGCGGTTTTATCCACCTGCCGCCCGCCGCCACCGTGAGCCTGGACCGGCAGGAGCGCGGGCTACGGGCGGCGCTGGCCCGGGTCGACTCCGCCGAGCCTGGGCTGCCCGGCGGTTTCCTGGACTGACCTGGGACGCGTACGCTGTCGGCATGATGACCGAACCTGAGCCGCCCCGGCTGGGTGAGGTGCTGGACGTGCTGGATGCCGCCTACCCGCCGGCTTACACTGAGCCGTGGGACGCGGTGGGGCTGGTCTGCGGCGACCGGGAGCAGCCGGTACGGCGGGCGCTGCTGGCGGTGGACCCGGTCGACTCGGTAGTCGACGAGGCGATTGAGGTTGGCGCTGATCTGCTTTGGGTGCATCACCCGCTGCTGCTGCGCCCGGTCCACGCGGTCAGCGCTGACAGTGCCAAAGGCCGGGTCTTGCAGCGGCTGATCCGGGCCCAGATCGCGCTCGTGACGGCGCACACTAACGCTGACGCGGCCCCGGGCGGCTCCAATGACGCCCTCGCCGACCTGATCGGGCTGACGCACACCCGGCCCCTGCAGCCGGGCGTCGAGCAGCGTCTCAGCCTGGTCTGTTACGTCCCCGAGGCTCACCTGGAGCAGGTCCTGGACGCGGCCGCCGGCGCCGGCGCCGGGACGATCGGCGAGTATCGCCGCTGCGGTTGGAGCACCACCGGGACCGGCACCTACGAGGCCGGCGAGCAGACCCAGCCGATGATCGGGCGGCCGGGGGAGCGGACCGCGACCGGTGAGGCCCGGCTTGAGATGGTGCTCCCAGCTGGCCGCGCCGAGCAGGTGGCGCAAGCAGTCCGCGCCGTACATCCGTACGAGGAGCCGGCGCTGCACCTGTACGGGCATCACCCGGCCCCGGCCGGGTGGGGTATCGGCCGGGTGGGGACGCTGCCCGAGCCGCTCACCTTGCACCAGTTGGCGCAACATCTGGCCGGGCAGCTGCCGCCGACCGCGCAGGGAGTACGGGTCAGCGGACCTGCCGACGCCCAGGTGACCCGGGTGGCGCTGTGCTCCGGCTCCGGCGACAGCCTGTTTGAGGCGGCCCGGGCCAGCGGCGCCGAGGTGTACATCACCGCTGACCTGCGTCACCACCCGGCATCGGAGGCCCGCGAGCACCGCCGTGACGGGCTGCCGTACCTGGTGGACCTGTCTCATTGGGCCAGTGAATGGCCGCTGCTGACCCGGGCTGCGCAGCTGCTGCGGCCGCTGCTCGGCGCCGACGCGGTTACCGTCAGTAGCCGCTGCAGCGACCCGTGGACCTTCCAGATCCCCAGCCCGGGCCGCTGATGTCCGGGTCTACGACCAAGTTGAGCCTCGTGATGATCGGCGTCGCCGCGGTGGCCGTGATCCTGGTCGCTGGTGCTGTGGTGTGGCCGCGGGGCTATGAGAAGGTCGAGGGTTCGAGGGTCCATCTCACGGCGGGCCAAAGCCGTACCCTGCGGTTAGGAGTCAGGCAGGCCATCCCGTACGAGTACCGGATCCTCTCAGTCGAAGGGCAGGCCGTCTCGGCCAGCATCGTGACCCGCAGTTATTCGTTCCTGGAGCAGCCTTCCCCTGTGTCTCCCGGTGGTGCTACCGGCGAGGTCGGCCTGCGCCTGTACGGCAGCCAACCCGGCCAGGCAACGGTCACCACCGCTTTCTGTTCGCTCCGGCGCCAGGACAGCTGCCAGGAGGCGAGGGACGAGACCCGGTGGACTGTAAGCGTCACTTGACCCATCCTGACAGCGAGTCCGGGACCGTACGGACCTCCCGCTCCCGGCGATCACTTGGGCTGCTGCCTGTCCGTACGCCCGGGCTACGTTTTCTCGTCAAGCCCGACCGTGCACTACGACGGAACCTATGCCGTCTCGTCCCGTTCCCGGTAGGCCTGCTTGAGGTTCTTACGGATGACCAGGGTGGTGGGGTGCTGGTCACCTGAAACCTCCACAGCATCACTCAAAGCCTGCTCGTACAGGGTGATGGCCTGGTCGAGTTTCCCGGCGTCCTGGTAGGCGGTGGCGAGGTTGCCTCGGCTGGTCAGGGTGTCGGGGTGGTGGGGCCCGAGGATCTGTTCTTGGTCGGTGAGGTTCTGCTCGTACAGGGCGATGGCCTGGTCGAGTTTCCCGGCGTCCTGGTAGGCGGTGGCGAGGTTGCCTCGGCTGGTCAGGGTGTCGGGGTGGTGGGGCCCGAGGATCTGTTCTTGGTCGGTGAGGTTCTGCTCGTACAGGGGAATGGCCTGGTCGAGTTTCCCGGCGTCCTGGTAGGCGGTGGCGAGGTTGCCTCGGCTGGTCAGGGTGTCGGGGTGGTGGGGCCCGAGGATCTGTTCTTGGTCGGTGAGGTTCTGCTCGTACAGGGCGATGGCCTGGTCGAGTTTCCCGGCGTCCTGGTAGGCGGTGGCGAGGTTGCCTCGGCTGGTCAGGGTGTCGGGGTGGTGGGGCCCGAGGATCTGTTCTTGGTCGGTGAGGTTCTGCTCGTACAGGGGGATCGCCTGGTCGAGGTTCCCGGCTTCCTGGTAGGCGGTGGCGAGGTTGCCTCGGCTGGTCAGGGTGTCGGGGTGGTGGGGCCCGAGGATCTGTTCTTGGTCGGTGAGGTTCTGCTCGTACAGGGGGATCGCCTGGTCGAGGTTCCCGGCTTCCTGGTAGGCGGTGGCGAGGTTGCCTCGGCTGGTCAGGGTGTCGGGGTGGCGGGGCCCGAGGGCCTGTTCGGTGTCGGTGAGGTTCTGCTGGAACAGGGTGATGGCCTGATCGAGGTTCCTCGCGTCCTGGTAGGCGTTGGCGAGGTTGTTCCGGCTGGCCAGGGTCTGGGGGTGGCGGGGCCCGAGGATCTGCTCGGTGTCGGTGAGGTTCTGCTCGTACAGGGGGATCGCCTGGTCGAGGTTCCCCGCGTCCTGGTAGGCGTTGGCGAGGTTGTTCCGGCTGGTCAGGGTGTCGGGGTGGCGGGGCCCGAGGATCTGCTCTTGGTCGGTGAGGTTCTGCTCGAACAGGGGGATCGCCTGGTCCAGGTCCCCCGCGTCCCGGTAGGCGGTGGCGAGGTTGTTCCGGCTGGCCAGGGTCTGGGGGTGGCGGGGCCCAAGGACCTGCTCGGTGTCGGCGAGGGTCTGCTCGAACAGGGCGATGGCCTGGTCCAGGTTCCCCGCGTCCCGGTAGGCGAGGGCGAGGTTGCCTCGGCTGGCCAGGGTCTGGGGGTGACGGGGCCCAAGGATGCGTTCGCGGTCGGCGAGGGTCTGCTCGAACAGGGCGATGGCCTGGTCCAGGTTCCCCGCGTCCCGGTAGGCGAGGGCGAGGTTGCCTCGGCTGGCCAGGGTCTGGGGGTGACGGGGCCCAAGGATGCGTTCGCGGTCGGTGAGGTTCTGCTCGTGCAGGGCGATGGCCTGGTCGAGGTTCCCAGCAAGCCGGTAGGCGGCGGCGAGGTTGTTGCGGCTGGTCAGGGTGTCGGGGTGGCGGGGTCCAAGGATCTGCTCTTGGTCGGTGAGGTTCTGCTCGAGTAGGGGGATCGCCTGGTCGAGTTTCCCAGTAGCCCGGTAGGCGGTGGCGAGGTTGCCTCGGCTGATCAGGGTGTGGGGGTGGTGGGGTCCAAGGATGCGTTCGGTGTCGGTGAGGTTCTGCTCGAGTAGGGCGATGGCCTGGTCGAGGTCCCCGGCTTCCCGGTAGGCGCCGGCGAGGTTGCCTCGGCTGGTCAGGGTGTCGGGGTGGCGGGGTCCAAGGATCTGCTCTTGGTCGGTGAGGTTCTGCTCGAACAGGGGGATCGCCTGGTCCAGCTTCCCAGCAGCATGGTAGGCGTAGGCGAGGTTGCCTCGGCTGATCAGGGTGTGGGGGTCGCGGGGTCCGAGGATGCGTTCGCGGTCGGTGAGATTCTGCTGGAACAGGGCGATGGCCTGGTCGAGGTTCCCAGCAGCCCGGTAGGCGGCGGCGAGGTTGTTCCGGCTGGTCAGGGTGTCGGGGTGTGTGGTGCCAAGGGTTTGTTCGCAGAGGCTGGTGTAGGGGGCTAGATCAACTGCTAGGCCGGGCAGGCCAGCATCGATACACCACTGCATCGCTGTGATGGAGGTTTTGAGTATGTCGGGGTGTGAGACGGCTTCTCGGAATGGGTCGGCATGCTGACCAGCAGACTGTGTCTCAGCACGATCATGCAGGGCAACCAGTTGAGAAGCTAATGCCTGGGCGGTAGGCCGTGTGGTCGTTTCCCAATCAGCACCCTGCGGAATAGTCACCCGCGACAAAACCCGGGCAGTGGCAGCGACAGCGGTCTCCTGCTGGACGGTGTCGAGGGTCTCGCGCCAGACTCGGGACTGGAGCTGCGGAATAGTCACCCGCGACAAGACCCGGGCAGTGGCAGCGACAGCGGTCTCCTGCTGGATGGTGTCGAGGGTCTCGCGCCAGACTCGGGACTGGAGCTGATGCAGCGACACCACCGTACGATCCGCGGACTGGGCCAAGACACCAGTCTTCAGGAGAAGACCCACCGCCTTCCGATTCGCCGCCTCAGCATCACTGACCCGGTAGAGCCAATCCCGTGGCACACCCGACTCAGCCAACAACGACACCACATCCAGAACCTGCTGCGCCGCGGCCGCCGCATCAGAATCCCGGGCCTGGATCTGCTCGAGCCCGGCCCGGAACGCCAACTGCAAAGCCGCACCCACCAGACGCGGATACGGCTCACCATCGGGCTGCTCCAACGACACATCCAAAGACTGCCCCCGCAGCTCCTTCAGATAATCTGGATACCCATAGCCATAAAGATCAATGTAAGCGCCAGCCTGCGTCAACGCCAACGGCAGAAAACCCAACGCCTCAGCCACCTCACCGGCCCCATCCCGATCCGGATCACCCGAAACCCTAGTGAGATACTCGACCGCCTGATCCGAGGTGAACTCCTCGACCCTAACGTGTTCACCACTAAGATTAAGCTCCCGGGTGGTAGTAATCAGGACCCGCATCCCCGGCCCAGACGGAATCAGACTCCCAGCAGCATCATCACCGGCCCGCAGATCATCAACAGCCCGAACATCATCAAAGACCAACAACCGCGGACCCGGGCCACTCCCAGCAAGCCACGCCACCAGCCGAGCAGCAGCCTTCCCAGCATCAGCATCATCACTGATCCCATGATCCCGAGCAATCCGAGCCATCTGGGCGATGATCTCGGAACGGCTAGTGGCTGTAATCCACCCGACGAACTGCCAGCGATCATCGATGCATTCTCCGGCATAGGCGGTGGCTAACTGTGACTTCCCCACACCCGAAATCCCCGACAGCAAACACACAGCATCCGACGCATCGAGAACCCCACGCAGCCGACCAAACTCAGGCCGATCAACAAACCCCGAAACCTGAAGAGGCCGACGCCCCTCAACGATCTGCTTCGGACGACGCGCCAACTCCTGCTGGACGGCAGCAGCGATCTGCTGCGCCATCGTCGACCGAAGATCAGCCACCTCCCGAGCGAGATTATCGAGATTATTCAGACCGGCCTGGGTGACCTGACCCAACACCTCAGGAGAACGCGCATACTCACAAACCAAGCCCCACAACCCACCCAACAAAACCTCCGCGTAATGACGACCTGGACCCCCAAAGTCCCGCAGCAGCGCACCAAAACCATCTAGCTGAGCACGGAACTCCGAATCCCCCCGAAACGCCGCCAGCAGCAACTCTTCGCGATCAACCCTGACCAACAGATCCAACACCTGAACCTCAACCGCCTCAGCCTCATCCCCAGCCTGATTCCGATCAACCGCAAGCTTCTTCTCCAACTGGACGCGGCCATGCTCCAGAACCTTTCCCAGGGTCGGATCTTTCCGATATCGCTGCAGAATTTCCCTGAAACTCCAGTTGGCAACACCTATGCCGGCAGCAACCACTGCCACCGTAGAATCGGCCTCAACCACTGTCAGACATGCTGCCGCAAGCTCAGACAACCTCACCAACGTCTCAGCCTTAGCCATACCAGCATCCTAACCAGGGCTGCCGGAGGCGTCTATCTCAGTGGTCGTTCGATCTGCCGGGTCCCGATCGGGACTAGGTGGGCCCGGCCGGCGCTGGCCTCGGCCACGTGAGTACGCAACCAGGTGTCGTCATCGCACGACACGGTGAGCCGGACCTCGGCGCCGTACTCGGGGTCGACCTGGGCGCCGCGGGCAGCGAGGTCACCCAGTAGCCGGCCTGCCACGGCATGATCCACGGTAATCGACCAGACCGTACGGATCACCCGCTCCACCCGGGGCGTCCCGGCGATCACCTGGGCTGCTGCCTGTCCGTACGCCCGGGCCAGGCCGCCGGTGCCGAGCTTCACCCCGCCGAAGATCCGGCTTACCACCACCACCGCATCTATCAGGGCCGCGGCCTGCACCGCGGCCAAGATCGGCGCCCCCGCGGTCCCGGCCGGCTCGCCATCATCCGATGAACGTTCGACCGGGTTCGCGTCCGCCACCGAGACCACAAAAGCCGAGCAGTGATGCCGGGCCTGCGGACGGCGACGGCGGGCCTCGGCGATCACCTGCCGGGCCGCTGCCTCATCATCGGCGCGGGCTACGTGGGCATAGAACACCGAACGCCGAACCTCCAGCGAAGCCTCGGCCGAGAACCCGGTCGGGAGCCGGGTCACGCCAGCCAGAGCGACCCCCAAGCCTCGGACACGGCCCGCCGCTGCGCCTCGGACGCCACCTCGGGGATCACCTCGCCCCACACCACGGCGCTGTCCTGGGCCAGGCCGATCACCGTAAACCGCAGCTCGGCATGACTGGACCCGGCGTCGGTATAACTGACCGTCAGTGATGCCCGCGCGGCCCGGTGCCCGGGTCCGACCGGCGGGGCCTCGGCGACACTCACCGGCCCCGTTCGCAGGCCCGGCGCGCCCTTGTAATACAAGGGCGCCATCTGGTTGGCGAGTACCCCGGCGGTTGGGACCAGGTCGGGGCTCGGATACTTCCCGTGCAGGATCACGGTAGCCACGGTGACGGCGACCGGCAGCCACCGCGAACGCTGGGCGTTCCAACCGGCCGTACCCGCGTCGTACCCGATCAGATGGTCGACCACCATGCTGGTGCCGAGCGCTGTGATCGTGCCGGTCCGCCAAGACGGCGGCAGCTGCGCCGACAGGTACGAGCCGAGCCGGACCACATTGGTCGACTCGACCTGCACATTCAACAAGCCAGGGGCCGTACGAGGCTCGCCTAGCGTGGTCGGCCACGCCTCCCGGGCCTCGCGGTGCTGCTCGTGGAGCAGCTGCCGGCCCCAGATCCCGATCCCGGTCGCCACCGCCAACCCGACGCCTGCCCCGAGCAGGGCCCGCCGGGCCCAGACCGGTGACAGCGACTCGACCGGCGCCACCCGCTCCACCGGCCCGGGCGGCGGGTACCCGGCAGCCTCAGTCTCAGCCTGCCAAGCAGTCCACCATTGCCCGTCCCACCAGCGCAGCGGCGCAGTCCGCTCCGGATCGGGGTACCAACCGGCAGGCATCTCAGGCACGCCCCGAGCATAGGCAGCCCCGCCGACCCGGGTCCAGATCGTGGCGCCGTGCCACCATGACCGTACGGTCGGGTACCGTCGGGGACGACCAACACCGGGAGGAGGACCGCACGATGGGCTTGTTCGTCTTCGTCGGCTCCCAGATCTGCCTCGCCTGCTGTACCTGTCACTGTCGGCCGAGTACTCGGCTGTAGTCGCCGCAACCGCGCTACGCGACGCCCACGATTGACGGACCACTCAACGAACAGGACAACCATGCCCATTCTCGACAACATCACCCAGGCTGTCGGCGGCACCCCGCTGGTGAGGATCAACCGGCTCCCCGGCGCCGACCAAGCAACCGTCGCTGTCAAGCTTGAATTCTACAATCCGGCCAATTCTGTCAAGGACCGGATCGGGGTCGCGATCGTCGACGCCGCCGTCGCCGCCGGCGCGTTACAGCCCGGCGGCACCCTCGTCGAAGGCACCTCCGGCAACACCGGGATCGCCCTCGCCATGGTCGGCGCCGCCCGCGGCTACCACGTCGTACTGACGATGCCGGAATCAATGTCCAAAGAACGCCGCGCCCTGCTGCGCGGGTACGGGGCGGAGCTGGTGCTGACCCCGGCCTCGGAAGGGATGCGCGGCGCGGTCCAACGGGCCGAGCAGATCGCCGCCGAACGACCCGGCGCGATCCTGGCCCGCCAATTCGAAAACCAGGCCAACCCCGACATCCACTACCGCACCACCGGCCCCGAAATCTGGGACGCGACCGACGGCCAGGTCGACATCCTGGTCTCCGGCGTCGGCACCGGCGGCACCATCACCGGCAGCGGGCGCTACCTGCGGGAACGCAAACCGCAGATCCGGCTGGTGGCGGTCGAACCCGAAGAATCGCCGCTGCTGTCCGGCGGCACCCCCGGCCCGCACACAATCCAGGGCCTGGGCGCGAACTTCGTACCCGGCGTGCTGGACCGCGAACTGTACGACGAAGTCCGTACCGTCAGCAGCGGTGACGCGATCGCCGTCGCCCGGGAACTCGCCACCCAGGAAGGGATCCTGGCCGGGATCTCCTCCGGCGCGATCCTCAAGATCGCGCTCGACCTGGCCCGGGCTCCCGAAAACGCCGGCGCAACCATCGTCGCGATCACCTGCGACTTCGGGGAACGGTACCTGTCGACGCCACTGTTCGAGGGCCTGGTCGACTGACCCCAGCCCGCCGACAGGCAAGGTCATACCGGCAGCGTGGAGCCGAGATCATCATCAACGTAGCCGGGACGGGCGCTGACCAGGCCACTGACCAGCAGCAGCACTGCCGAGGCCGACATCAGCCCGAGCGGGATCCGCCAACCACCGCTGAGGTCGTACAGCAGACCCATCAGCAGCGGCCCCAACCCGGAAAACAGGTAACCGATCGACTGGGTAAATGCCGACAACCGAGCCGTCACCTGCGGATCCCGGGTCCGCATCGGGATCAGCGTCAGCGCCATCGGGAAAACACAGCCAGCCAGCCCGGTCAGGCTCACCCACAGCCACGGCACAGCCATCGGAGCCACCAGCAGCCCGAGATAGCCGACGGTGAACATGACAACAAAGGCCACCACCCACCAACGCAGCCGTCGGGTACGATGCACCAGCCCGGGAATCACCATCGCCGCCGGCAACCCCAACCCCGAATACAACGACACCATCAGGCTCGCCGAGGTCACCGAGGCGCCCGAATCCCGCAGAATCTGAGCAAGCCAGCCGAACGACACGTACGCCTGCATCGACTGCACCCCGAAGAAAACCGCCAAGGCCACCGCCCGCCGCGACCGGACCAGGCAGAAAACACCGCCGCGGCGGCCGCCCGGTCCGCCGTGGCGGCGGGCCGTGAACTCCTGACGGGCCAGCCACAGCCACAGCGGCAAAGCCGCCAGCCCAGTCAGCCCCCACAGCCCCAGCGTCCCGCGCCAGCCGGGGGAGCGGTCCACCAGCAGCGGAGTCACCAGCCCCGGCAGAGTCGCCCCCAACGACAACAGGAACGTCACCACGGTCATCATCAGCGCCTGCCGGGACGGATAGAACTGCTTAACGAAGACCGGCACGAGAACGTTGCCGAGCGCTGCCCCGGCCAACGTGACCACCGACAGGGCCAGAAACAACCACGGGTTACTGGTCAGCGAGCGGCCCAACGCCCCGACCGTACCCAGCAGCGCTCCCGCCGCCAACGCCCCGACCGTACCCAGCCGGAACGCCACCTTCACCGCCAACGCCCCGACCACCGCGAAGCAGAACCCGGGCAGCCCGACCAGGACACTCACCGCCACCGACGACATCCGCAGGTCCGCCCGCAGCTCGGCCAGCACCGGCCCGATCGACGTCGCCCCAGGCCGCAAATTGAGCGCCAGCAGCGCCACCGCGGTCACGGCCAACCAGGCCCGCCGGCTCACCTGAGGTTTGTGCACGACCGGATCGTAGGCGAGCCGGCCCGGGCCTCCACCCGGATCAGATGCCGCTAGCCTGAGGCCCGTGATCGGCTATTTCGGACCAGAAGGGACCTTCACCCATCAGGCGCTGCTAAGCCTCGACCTGCACGAAGACGCCACGGCGTACCCGACCGTCGGGGCCACCCTGGACGCAGTCCGGAGCCGGACGGTACGGGCAGGGCTGGTGCCGATCGAGAACTCGGTCGAAGGCGGGGTCTCGGCGACCTTGGACAACCTCGCCCGCGGCAAGCCACTAATAATCGTGGCCGAAGTACTACTGCCGGTCCAGTTCGGCCTGTACGTCCGCCCCGGGACAGACCTCGCCGACATCCGCCGGGTAATCACCCACCCGCACGCCGCCGCCCAGGTCCGGCAATGGCTAGCGAGCCAGCTGCCCGGCGCCGAGGTCACCGAGAACGGCTCCACCGCCGGCGCTGCCCGGACCGTCGCCGACCCCGACTCGGGCTTCGACGCGGCAGTCTGCGCGCCGATCGCGGGGGGGCTGTACGGGCTGAGCGCAGCCGCCAGCGAGATCGCCGACAACCCAGATGCGCTCACCCGGTTCGTCCTCGTCAGCCGCCCCGGCCCGCCGCCGCCCAAGACCGGCTACGACAAGACCAGCCTGGTCACCTACCTGCGCGAGGACCGGTCGGGGGCACTGCTGGAGATCCTAGAACAGTTCGCCTCCCGCGGGGTGAACCTATGCCGAATCGAATCCCGCCCGACCAAGGAGCGGCTCGGCTCGTACTGTTTCACGATCGACGCCGAAGGCCACCTGTCAGAGGCCCGGATGGCCGAATCCCTGATGGGCCTGCACCGGATCTGCAAACGGGTCGACTTCCTCGGCTCCTACCCGCGCGCCGACCGGGTCGAACCAACCGTGATGAAAGGCTTCCGGGAAAGCGACTACGCCAAAGCCGCCGCCTGGCTACGCAAACTCAGTGTTTAATGGCCCGAGCCTTCGCTCGGGCGGGCCGTGGAGCTAAGTCCCCCGTCTTCCTCCTCACTGACGAGAAGGCACGTGAGGTCGTGGTCGGGCTAGTCGTTTCTCGTCGTTCGTCGTCCAGACGGGGTGCTCCACGGCCAGATTTGATTGCCCTCGCATCCGCGAGGGCGGGCCGTGGAGCTAAGTCCCCCGTCTTCCTCCTCACCGACGAGAAGGTTCATGGGGTCGTGGCCGGGCTAGTCGTTTCTCGTCGTTCGTCGTCCAGACGGGGTGCTCCGCGGCCGGGTTTAATGGCCCGAGCCTTCGCTCGGGCGGGCCGCGTCGCTAAGTCCCCCGTCTTCCTCCTCACTGACGAGAAGGTTC
>ERZ772764.44-NODE-44-length-82815-cov-28.191083_pt1 | contig 82815 bp, 65 predicted proteins | sample MGYA00512163_ERZ772764 | MGnify/ENA primary metagenome ERZ772764 (study PRJEB29015, sample SAMEA2737903) | human oral metagenome | biome: human oral; feature: human-associated habitat; material: dental | place: China | collected 2094 ... | reverse complement strand
CGCGGGAGGGGGCCGCCCCGGCCGGGCCCCAGCCGGCCTCCGGGGCCCCGGCGCCCAGCGCCGCGCCCTCGCGCGAGCCCTCGCCGCTGCGCGGGACGACTGAGAAGATGTCCCGCCTGCGCCAGACGATCGCGCGCCGCATGGTGGAGTCGCTGCAGACCGCGGCCCAGCTCACCACCGTCATCGAGGTGGACGTGACCAGGGTGGCGGCCCTGCGCGCCCGCTCGAAGGACGCCTTCGCCGCGGCGCACGGCACGAAACTCACCTTCCTGCCCTTCTTCGTCAAGGCGGCCACCGAGGCGCTGCAGTACCACCCGAAGATCAACGCCACGATCGACGGGGCCCAGGTGACCTACTTCGACCACGAGCACATCGGCATCGCCGTCGACACCCCGCGGGGACTGCTGGTCCCGGTCATCAAGGACGCGGGCGCGAAGACGCTGGCGGGCATCGCCGAGTCCATCAACGACCTGGCCGCGCGCACCCGCGAGTCGAAGGTCGGCCCCGACGAGCTGTCCGGCTCGACCTTCACGATCACGAACACGGGTTCGGGCGGCGCCCTTTTCGACACGCCCGTCCTCAACATGCCCGAGACGGCGATCATGGGCGTGGGCACGATCGTCAAGCGCCCGATGGTGGTCAAGGGCGCCGACGGCGCCGACGCCATCGCGATCCGCTCGATGGTCTACCTGTCCCTGTCCTACGACCACAGGCTGGTGGACGGCGCCGACGCCTCGCGCTACCTCATGGACGTCAAGCGACGCCTGGAGGAGGGCGATTTCGAAGCCGATCTGGCTCTGTGAGCCCCGGGGCCGGTCCGCGATGGGCCGGCCCCGCCGCTGGGGGGCGTCAGCGCCCGTCGGCGCCGGACTGGCCGGAGGCGCCTTGGGCGGCGACGACCAGTCCCGAAGCCCGTTCGATATCGAGGACGACCTCCTGAGCGGGCTGCGCCGAGGCGTCCGTGCACGTTCCGTTCGCGCAGGCCCGCAGCGCGGTCTGGGTCAGCGTGGCCCTGGCGCGGATGAGGGAGTCGGTGCAGGCCACGACCTCCTCGACGCGCACCTGCGTCTCGAGTTTTTCCACCGTTATCCCCTGTTCGGCCAGCGACTCGATGCGCTTGCGGTCGGCGTCGGCCAGCGCGCCGCCCACCACGCCGTCCAGGGCGGAGGCGTCGCCCGCGACGATGGCGGCGTCGCGCGCGCGGATGGCCGCGCCCAAGCGGGCCTCGACGGCCCCGGCGGCGCACGGGTCGGACGGGGGCTGCTCCTCCGGCGCGGCGCCCGCCCCCGCTCCCGCGGCGGACTGCCCGGTTCGCGACTGGGAGGCCCCGTTGAAGGCGCCGCTGCGCCACACGAGCACTCCGCCGACCGCGAAGAGGACCACTGCGAGGGCGAGCATCGCGGCCACGCGGCGCCGACTGCGGCCGGGGGCGCCCCCCTGCTCCGCGCTGCCCTCCGCGCCCTCCTGGGCCCGCCCGGGCGCCAGGGTGTCCTCCCTCAGGGCCGCGGCCCGCAGATCGGCGACGATCTGAGCGGGGTCGACGACGCCGCCATCGACGAGCACGGGGGAGTCGGCGTCCGTTCCGCCGCTGTCGGCGTCCGACGGGTCGACGCCCAGGAGCTCGCCGATGCGGTCGGCGCACGCCTCGTCGCCCTCCCGCCCCTCCGGCGCGCCCAGCGACCATCCCTGCGTTCCCGCGCCCGGACGGGGCGGGTCGATGATGTCGATGATGACGGCGCGCCCCTGCGGGTCGACGATGATGTTCGCGGGGCTGATGTCGCCGTGGACGATCCCCGCCTCGTGCAGCGCGCTGACGCCGGCGGCCACCCCTTCCCACACCCTCCGGCGGGTGCGCGGCGAGCGCAGCGCGTGCGAGGCGAGGGCGATGTCGAGCGGGCGGCCCTCGACGTACTCCTGGACGACCGCCCACTGCCCGTCCTCGTGGCGGACGACGTCGAGCAGGCGGACCACGTGCGGGGAGTCGATGCCGGCCCACGCGCGCCAGCGGTCCACGCTCCCGCGCGCCTCGCGCTCGCCCCGGATCGCGACGACGCCCGGGCCCTTGCTGGTCTCCGTCAGCCACAGCGGCCCGTTGGCGCCCATGTGGATGATGGTGCCGAGTTCGTACCCTCCGATTTCCATGGTCCAATCTTTCCGAAGACTCCCATGTGAGGCAAGTCATGCGCGCGCGCGTGGACGGCCCCGTGTCCGGGCCCGGCCCGCGTGGCGGTAGAATGGGTGTGCTATGAGTGAGAAGAAACCCCCCGCAAAGCGCCGCTGGTACAACAACATGGCGGACGCGTACCGCGTCTCCGCCCGCTCCTACCCCTGGATCCCGTGGGTCCTGGTGGGCGCGGCGATCTCCGTGATCGGTCTGTTCCTCATCATCGCCGCCCTCCTCCACCTGAACTGGATCGCGTGGCTGTTCGTCGGCCTCCTCGCCGCGTTGACGACGGACATGGCGATCCTGTCCTTCCTGGTGCCCCGCGCCCTGTACTCGCAGATCGAGGACACCCCCGGGTCCTCCAAAGCCGTGCTCCAGCAGATCAAGCGCGGGTGGATCATCCCGGAGGAGCCCGTCGCCGTGACCCGCGAGCAGGACCTGGTGTGGCGGATCGTGGGGCGCCCCGGCGTGGTCCTCATCTCCGAGGGGCCCTCCTCCCGCGTCCGCCCCCTGCTCAACGCCGAGGCGAAGCGCGTCACCAGGATCCTCCAGAACGTCCCGGTCCACCAGATCCAGGTCGGCAAGGACGAGGGGCAGGTCGCCCTGGCCAAGCTGCAGGCGGCCATCAACAAGCTCAAGAACGCCCTCACCAGCGAGGAGGTCCCGCAGGTCTCCTCCCGCCTGGCGGCTTTGAAGGCGAACAACCCGCCGATCCCCAAGGGAATCGACCCTCAGCGGGCGCGCCCGAACCGGCGCGCCCTGCGGGGCAAGTGAGCGGCGCACGCGTAGCGCGGGAAGGGGCGGCCCCGGCCGCCCCTTCCCTGTCCCCGGAGCCCGGGGCAGCGCCCACCGGCCGGGCGGCAGTGGTCCTGACTGGCCGGAGCAGCGGCCCGCCGCAGGGGCGCAGTCCGCGGAGCGGGCGCGGGCGCCGCCGTGCGGGCGTCCGCATCGCGAACGGACATCCATCACATATTATGCATAGCCATGCATGATGATGCATACTGATGCCGTACCGACAATCCCCCGCACTTAAGGATCCCGAGATGCACACCCCGCACAAGCCCGCGACAGCGGCCCTCCTCGCACTGACCGCGGCGTCCGCGCTCGTCCTCGCGGCGTGCTCCGACCCCGGCGCCACCACGCAGTCCGCCTCGGACCCCAACGGCGCGGCCGCCTCGGGCGGAGCCGCAACCACGGACGTCACCCCCTTCGACGTCTCCCAGATCCCCACCGTCGACGAGATCGCCGCACTGGTGCCCGACGAGGTCAAGACCCGCGGCACGCTGCGCAACGGCGCCTCCGCCGACTACGCCCCCGGCGAGTTCCGCGCGAGCGACGGCCAGACGGTCGTCGGCTACGACGCCGACCTCACCAGGGCCCTGGCCAAGGTCATGGGCCTGAAGGACGGGACGACCTCGCACGCCGAGTTCCCCACGATCATCCCCTCCATCGGCACGAAGTTCGACGTCGGCATCTCCTCCTTCACGATCAACTCCGAGCGCGAGCAGCAGACGAACATGATCGCCTACGTCCAGGTCGGCTCCGCCTACGGGGTCGCCCAGGGCAACCCGAAGGGCTTCGACCCCGCCCAGCCGTGCGGCAAGACCATCGGCGTGCAGACGGGCACGGCCCAGGAGGAGTACATCAACAAACTGTCCGAGGAGTGCGTGTCCGCGGGGAATGAGGCGATCACCGTCATGCCCCACGACGTCCAGACCTCCGTGGCCACCAAGGTCGTCGGCGGGCAGTACGACGCGACCCTGGCAGACTCGACGGTCATCGGCTACACCGCGGCCCTGTCCCAGGGCAAGATCGAGCAGATCGGCGACGTCATCGAGTCCGCGCCCCAGGGCATCGCGGTCAACAAGCAGGACGCCGCGCTGACCGAGGCCGTCCAGAAGGCCGCGCAGTACCTCATGGACCACGGCTACCTCCAGCAGATCCTCGCCCCCTACGGTGCGGAGGGCGCCGCACTGACGACCGCGGAGCTCAACCCGCAGGTCAACGACTGAGCGCGGAAGGAGCGATCATGCCCCATGTGAAAGACGGAGTCGAGCTGCTCGACGCCAAGCCGGTCCCCCGGCCCGGCCGCTGGGTGGGCGCCGGAGTCGTCGCGGTGATCGTGGCGATGGCCGTCCACGGGCTCGTCACCAACCCGAACTACCAGTGGTCGACCGTGTGGGCGTGGCTGTTCTCCCAGTCGATCATGTCGGGGGTGCTCTTCACGATCATCCTCACCGTCCTCGCCATGCTGATCGGCACGGCCCTGGCGATCACGATGGCGATCATGCGCCAGTCGATCAATCCCGTGCTCAAGTGGGTGGCCACCGCCTACATCTGGTTCTTCCGCGGGACCCCCATCTACACGCAGTTGATCTTCTGGTCCCTGCTGCCCACCCTCTACCCGAAGCTGTCGCTGGGCATCCCCTTCGGCCCGGAGTTCGTCACCTTCGAGACGGCCGCCTACTTCACGCCGTTCTGGATGGCGTTCGTGGGCCTGGGCCTCAACGAGGGCGCGTACCTGGCCGAGATCATGCGCGCTGGCCTGCTCAGCGTCGACAAGGGGCAGTGGGAGGCCGCCACCGCCCTGGGCATGCCGCGCTCCCTGATATTCCGCAGGATCGTGCTGCCCCAGGCGATGCGCGTCATCGTGCCGCCCATCGGCAACGAGACGATCTCCATGCTGAAGACGACGTCTCTCGTGTCGGCCATCCCCTTCACGTTGGAGCTCACCTTCGTCGCCAGGCAGAAAGGGCAGGCGATGTTCGCGCCCGTGCCCCTGCTCATCGCCGCCGCGATCTGGTACTTGCTCATCACGACGCTGCTCATGTGGATCCAGTCCTACATCGAGAAGCACTTCGCCAAGGGCTTCGACCGGCGCGAGACGACGGGGGCCTCCCCCGCCCAGTCCGATTCAGACGACGAGCCCTCCCCCTCCCAGAACCGATTCCTGGATGTGACCCCATGACCCCTGATCCCTCCCCCCAGCCGATGGTGTCGGTGCGCGGCGTCCACAAGTTCTTCGGCGACCTGCACGTGCTGCGCGGCATCGACCTCGACATCGCCAGCGGCGAGGTGTGCGTCATCCTGGGCCCCTCGGGCTCGGGCAAGTCCACGCTGCTGCGCTGCCTGAACCAGTTGGAGCGGATCAGCGCGGGCCGCGTGTACGTGGACGGCACGCTGCTGGGCTACCGCGAGGACGCCTCCGGCCAACTCCACGACCTCAAGGACCGCGAGATCGCCGCGCAGAGGGCCCGCATCGGCATGGTGTTCCAGCGATTCAACCTCTTCCCCCACAAGACGGCGCTGGAGAACGTCATGGAGGCCCCCGTCCACGTCGCGAAGCAGCCGGCCGACCAGGCGCGGGCGCGCGCCCTGGAGCTGTTGGACCGCGTGGGGCTGGCGGACCGCGCCGACCACTACCCCGCGGAGCTGTCAGGCGGCCAGCAGCAGCGCGTCGCCATCGCCCGAGCCCTGGCGATGGACCCGGAGATCATGCTCTTCGACGAGCCGACGAGCGCCCTGGACCCCGAGCTGGTCGGGGAGGTCCTGGCGGTCATGCAGGACCTGGCCGCCTCGGGCATGACGATGGCCGTGGTGACCCATGAGATCGGTTTCGCCCGGGAGGTCGCCGACCACGTGGTCTTCATGGACGGCGGCGCGATTGTCGAGGCGGGGACCCCCGCCCAGGTCATCGACAATCCGTCCTCGGAGCGCACGAGGGAGTTCTTCTCGAAGGTCCTGTGACCGTGCCCGGCGCCGCCCGCGCGGGGGGAACCGCCGGACCGGGCCGGGCAGCCCCCGCGGAGGGAACCGGCGGACACACCCCGGCGTACTGGGCCGGGCAGCCTGGCACGGCCTAGTGTGGTGGCATGGTGACTACGTTCTGCGGGCGCAGCGGGCTGCGCGTGTCCTCCATCGGCCTGGGCACCCTCACGTGGGGGCGCGACACGGACGCCGCGGAGGCCTGCGAGATGCTGGCGCGCTTCGTCGACGCGGGGGGCAATCTGGTGGAGTGCTCCCCCATGCACGGCGAGGGCAGGGCCACCGACGTGCTCGCCGAGGCGGTGGCCGCCGTGGGCCGCCACCGCGTCGTCCTCGCGTGGCGCGGCGCCTCGCGGCCCGACGCCGACTCGTGGAGGCCCGCCGGCGGGCGCGGCGACATGCTGCGCAGCCTCGACGACGCGCTGCAGCGCCTGGGCAGTGACTTCGTCGATGTGTGGCTGGTGTCGCCCGAGGCGGGCGTTCCCTTGGAGGAGACCCTGTCGGCGGCGGAGCACGCCCACCGCACCGGAAGGGCCCGCTACATCGGCATGGCCTCCTCGCGCACGTGGGACATCGCCGAGGCCGTGACGCGCGGCGCCATGCCCGGCGGGGCGCCCATCACGGCCGTCGAGGCCCCCCTGTCCCTGGTGGACACCCGGCTCGCGGGCCTGGTCGCGGAACTGGAGGACCGGGGCATCGGGTTCTTCGCGGCGTCCCCCCTGGCCGGAGGGGCGCTGACCGGCAAGTACCGGCACTCCACTCCCCCGGATTCGCGGGCGGCCTCCCCGCACCTGCGCCACCTCGTCGAACCGCACTTCACCGCGGCCGCCAGGGGCGTGATCGAGGCGACCGTGAGAGCGGCCGAGGGGCTGGACCGCACGGCCGCCGACGTGGCGTGCGCGTGGGCGAGCGGCTACCCGGGCGTGTCCAGCGCCATCATCGGCCCGCGCACGACCCGCCAGCTCGACGCGGTCCTCGAGCGCGAGGCGCCGTTGCCCGTGCCGATACGCCAGGTGCTCAACGAGGTGGCGGGATTGCGCTAGGCGCCGTCCGCGCCATCTGGTGTATCCTTCATCACGTGCGCACGCCCGTGATGATTGTGAGGCTCGGTGTATGGCGAAACGAGGGTTCCAGGGCGCCGTCCTGAAGGTCCTCCGCGCGAGGGAGTACCCGCTGGCGGTCGTGGAGCGGAGTCCCCTCACCCCTTCGTGCGTCCGCGTCGTCTTCTCCGCCCCCGAGCTCCTGGGCGCCGTCCCCCTTTCCGCCGCCTCGTGGCTGCGCCTGTGGGTCCCCGATCCCGAGCGCCCCGATGTCGAGCACCAGCGCGGCTACACGATCGCCGCCCACGACGCGCGGGCCGGGACGATCGCCGTCGACTTCGTGCAGCACGAGCCGTCGGGCCCCGCCTCCACGTGGGCGGCCAGGGCTGAGGCGGGCGACCGCATCGGCGCGATGAGCATGGGGTCCACGGAGGTCTCCTTCGCCGGGCAGGACCAGCCGGAGGGCTACCTGATGATCGGGGACGCCGCATCGGTGCCAGCGATCCGGTCGCTGGTGGCCGAGGTGCCCGCCCATGTGCCCGTCCGCGTGTACTTGGAGGAGCACTCGGACTCGGACCGGGATCTGCCCTTCGCCTCCCATCCCCGCCTCGAGGTGCGCTGGGTGCCCCGCGAGGGCCCGGAGTCACTGGCGCGCGCCGTCGATCCTGGCGACTACCGGGGGTGGTACGCGTGGGCGACGCCGGAGTTCCGCTCCCTCAGGGCGCTCAAACCCCGCTTGAAGGAATGGGGGCTGGCGAAGGGGCGCCTCCACGCGCAGGCGTACTGGATCGAGGGCCGGGGCGTGAGCCGCTCGCGCGGGGAGAAGCGCTGAGGCCGTCCCCGCGCGAGCGGATGGGGGTGTCAGGTCGAAACCATCCCCGTTGACGACTTCGACCTACCGTTACAGTTTAGCGTGTCCCATGACACCCCGAGGCCGTTGCCGCAATTCGGAGCACCCCCTCTGACCAGGTTAAAAGCCAGGCAAGGATGCCGAATAATCGCTGTTGATCTGGAACGACGACTGCCCTTCCCAGAAGGTCACGATTTGATCACGAAAAGCCGGAGAACTGCGGGAACCCCAGTTGAGACGCGCCACAGGCGCCGAACTGGCATGATGGGGGCATGGCACTGTCGAAGAAGGTCCTGAGCCGCGACGAGGTCGTGGTCCGGCACATGCACACCCACATCAAGGTCCTCCTGTGGAGGATCATCGTCTGGCTCCTCCTGATCGCGGCGGCCGCGGTGGGCACGGTCTTCATCCCCGCCGACTGGCAGCCCTGGGCGGCCATCGCGCTGTGGGCGCTGGTCCTGGTCGTGAGCTTCCCCCTGCTTTTCATCCCGTGGCTGCTGTGGTACATGCACACGTACACCGTGACCACGAAACGGGTCATCACCCGCCGGGGAGTCTTCCGGCGCACCGGCCACGACCTGCCGCTCACCCGCATCTCGGACGTGCAGCTGGTGAAGGACTTCAGCGACCGCTTCTTCGGATGCGGCACCTTGGCCCTACAGACCTCCTCCGACGACCCGCTGCTGCTGCACGACGTGCCGAAGGTCGAGATGGTCCAGGTCGAGATCTCCAACCTGCTCTTCGAGGACGTCCAGGGCGCCATCGACGCCGACCCCGACAGCTGAGGCGCCCGGGCCCGGCGCGGACAGCGCGTTCGGCTGGAGCCGCGCGCGTGCGGGCGGCGCAGCTCGTCAGCCCCGTGCGCCTCGCGGTCGGGTGCGAGGCGGACACACCGCTGCCGTATGCCCTCAGTCAGGTGCGGGTCGGGGTACATCACCACAATGATCGCGCAATGGCCGGACGCGGGCGAGCATTGGGGTAGGAAACGGTGCATTGGGGCAGGTAAATAACCTACCCCAATAGGTGGTTTCCTACCCCAATGCCTCCCTCCGCTCCCGTGCCGCCAGCGCGCGCCCTACCCCAATGGTTGGTTTCCTACCCCAATGCGGCTCGCGGCGCCCGGAAGGGGCACTATGCCGACGAGGCGGGGCGCGTTTTCGCAGCGATGCCTCCACTTTCGCAGTGATACCGTCACTTTGCAAGCGTTATAACACTTGCAAAGTGACGGTATCCCTTTGAGAACTCCACTTCGCTTGCGAAACTACCCGAGCGCTGCCACTGCCGGGCCTGCTTTCCAATAGAAAAATGGCCCTTCGCCGTTTGAGTATGGCAGAAGCTGGTATAGGGTCGGGGGCTGCTGGATGATCGAGGTCGCTGTGCAATGGCGGACTGGGGCGACCCAGCCGACCTGACGCGGCTCAGGCTATCCTTCCGTTCTTCGAACACTGGAGGAGGGGCCGTCGAACGGTGCATCACCGTGGCCGCGGTTGCCGCCGCTGCCCCCGCCGCAGAACCCTGCTGAACCACCCGTTCCCCGCAGCGCGATCATCACCACCAGCTCCTTCCGGGCCGCCCGCGCCCGCTTCGGCCGAGCCGCCGTGTCCGACGCGCGACTCATGGCGACGCAAATACTTCTCCACGTTCTGAGCACTGAACAAGTGGGACAGCGCCCCCAGGGCGAGTGTGACATCCCTTGCGGTCCAGTTGCCGCTGCTCTTCACGCTCCCCTTCGACCACCGCAGCCACTTGAAAAACAACCATGATCGCGAGTACGACCACACCCGCTTGCCGCACGTTGGACACTTCACTAGCCGACGGTCATTCATCGCGCCCACGTACTCGTCCTTGAGTAGAACGCCGTCATCTTCGCGGTGCTCGACCCGGAAAGAGAGCAGAACGCCGGTTCTCGTCCTCACCCTGTGTTCATCAAGCGCAATCGGTGGGTCGCGGTGCTCGACCTTGAAGTGGTACCAGCACGTTGCAATATGACTGGACAACTGTTCGCCAAAACCCAGATTCCGCAAGTAGTGACTAAGCGTATCAGTTTTTTTGCTTTTCTCGTCATCCTTTATCCATCTATATAACACAAGCAGAAACGCAATCTCCGCTACCGCGTACAGGGCTATTGATACCAGTATAATCGCATTCAAAAGAAACGGGGGTATAAATTGACGCCAGGCCTCAGAACCTACTGGTTGAAAGAATGTAGGTGATGCTCGCACGGAAAAGAGCGCTGCGCACAGAGCGATCAGTTGAAGCAGAAATAGCATCGAAATGGGAGTCTCTTTTCTGCGAATTTGGCTATGCACCCTCGCGGAGTTCAGATAGTCGAGGCGGAGCCTATTGAAGACGAGGTTCTGCCTCCACAGCGCGGGATCGCTCGTCCGCAGGAAGGAGTCCCCGCTGGCCCAATCGTCCGGATCCTTGAGGCGGCTCCTGATGTTGATCAGGCTCTCGGTGGCGACGATGATACGGGGCGCCAGCCACATGGCCACGGCGACGACGACCACCCCGATCAGGGCGGCCATGGCCCACGGGTGGCTGTTGAGAACTGGGAACAGCGACCCCAGCGCTCCGACGATGTCACTCACGGCATCCTCACATTCTCCGCCAGCGGCGGCCGCATCAGCCCCCTGGCCTACGCCCCTTCTGCGATCTGGCGGACCCTGCCCTTGCGCAGCACGTCCACCAGGAAGCGGCCCGTGTGGGACTCGGGGACCTCGCTCACCTGCTCGGGGGTGCCCTCGGCCACCACTTGGCCGCCGCCGGAGCCGCCCTCGGGGCCCATGTCGATGACCCAGTCCGCGCTCTTGATGACGTCCAGGTTGTGCTCGATGACGATGACGGTGTTGCCCTTGTCGGCCAGGGACTGCAGGACCAGCAGGAGCTTGCGGATGTCCTCGGAGTGCAGGCCCGTGGTCGGCTCGTCCAGCACGTAGACGGTGCGGCCCGTGGAGCGGCGCTGCAGCTCGGAGGCGAGCTTGACGCGCTGGGCCTCGCCGCCGGACAGGGTCGTGGCGGACTGGCCCAGCCTCACGTATCCGAGCCCCACCTCGACCAGGGTGTTGAGGTGGCGGGCGATGCGCGAGATGGGCGCGAAGAACTCGGCGGCCTCGGCCACCGACATGGAGAGCACGTCGGCCACCGTCTTGCCCTTGTACTCCACCTCCAGGGTCTCCCGGTTGTAGCGGGCCCCGTGGCACACCTCGCACGGCACGTACACGTCGGGCAGGAAGTTCATCTCGATCTTCAGGGTGCCGTCGCCCTTGCAGGACTCGCAGCGCCCGCCCTTGACGTTGAAGGAGAAGCGCCCGGGCCCGTAGCCGCGGACCTTCGCCTCCTGCGTCTCGGCGAAGAGCTTGCGGATCTGGTCCCACACGCCCGTGTAGGTGGCGGGGTTGGAGCGGGGCGTGCGGCCGATGGGCGACTGGTCGACGTGGACGACCTTGTCGAGGCCGCTGATGCCTGAAATGGTGCGGTGGCGCCCCGGGATGGTGCGCGCGCCGTTGAGGCGGGCCGCCAGGGACCGGTAGAGGATCTGGTTGACCAGCGTGGATTTGCCGGAGCCGGACACGCCCGTGACCGCCGTGAACACGCCGATGGGGAAGGACACGTCGATGCCGCGCAGGTTGTTCTCCCGGGCGCCCTTGACGGTGATGAGGCGCCTGCGGTCGATGGAGCGCCTGGCCGCGGGCAGGGCGATGGCGCGCCTTCCGGACAGGTACTGGCCGGTGAGGGACTTCTTGTTGACCAGCAGCGAGTCCAGGGTGCCCGAGTGGACCACCCATCCGCCGGTCTCGCCCGCGCCGGGGCCGATGTCGACGATCCAGTCCGCGGCCTCCATCGTCTCCTCGTCGTGCTCGACGACGATCAGCGTGTTCCCCAGGTCCCTCAGCCGCTCCAAGGTGGCGATGAGCTTGCGGTTGTCGCGCTGGTGCAGGCCGATGGAGGGCTCGTCGAGGACGTAGAGGACGCCCACCAGGCCCGACCCGATCTGCGTGGCCAGACGGATGCGCTGCGCCTCGCCGCCCGACAGCGTGCCGGCGGCGCGCGACAGCGTCAAGTAGGTGAGGCCCACGTCCACCAGGAAGTCGAGGCGGGCCGCGATCTCTGTGAGGATGGGCGCGGCGATCGAGGCGGAGCGGTCCTCCAGCTCCAGGTCCGCCAGGTGGGCGCGGGCGTCGGCGATGGACAGGTCGGACAGCTGCGCGATGGACAGGCCGCCCACGGTGACGGCCAGGACCTCGGGCTTCAGGCGCGCTCCGTGGCACGAGGGGCAGGGGACCTGGCGCATGTAGCCGTCGAGCTTCTCGGTCACCCACTCCGACTCGGTCTCCTCCTTCTTCCGCTCGATGTAGGCGACCGCCCCCTCGAATCCGGTCGTGTAGGAGCGCTCCCTCCCCCACCGGTTGCGGAACTTCACCTGGACCTCGTAGTCCTTGCCGTACAGGACGGCGTCCTTGGCCTTCTTGGGCAGGTCCTTCCACGGCGTGGACATGTCGAAGCCGAGCTCGGCCGCCAACGACTCCAGCAGCCGCTTGTGGTACTTGAAGTTGGTGCTCCACACGCCGACGGCGCCCTCGGCCAGGGACAGCTCCTCGTCGGGGACCACCAGTTCGGGGTCGACCTCGTTGCGGAAGCCCAGGCCCGTGCAGTCGGGGCACGCGCCGTAGGGGGCGTTGAAGGAGAAGGTGCGGGGCTCGATCTCGTCCAGGGACAGGGGGTGGTCGTTGGGGCAGGCGCGCTTCTCGGAGAAGCGGCGGCGCCGCGCGGGGTCCGCCTCGTCGAGGTCCACGCAGTCGATGACGACGAGGCCGTCGGACAGGCGCAGGGCAGTTTCCACCGAGTCGGTGAGGCGCTGGCGGATTCCGCTGCGCACGACGAGGCGGTCCACGACGACCTCGATGGTGTGCTTGAGCTTCTTCTCCAGTTTCGGCGCGTTCTCCAGGCGCACGGCCCCGCCGTCGATGATGGCGCGCGTGTAGCCGTCGGCTTTGAGCTCGTCGAGCAGGTCCTGGTACTCGCCCTTGCGGCCGCGCACGACCGGCGAGAGCACTTGGAAACGGGTGCCGTCGTCCATGGTGCGCACCCGGTCGACGATCTGCTGGGGCGTCTGGGCTTGGATGCGTGCCCCGCACTGGGGGCAGTGGGCGATCCCGGCGCGCGCGTACAGCAGGCGCAGGTAGTCGTGGATCTCGGTGATGGTGCCGACCGTGGAACGGGGGTTGCGGGACGTGGACTTCTGGTCGATGGACACCGCCGGGGACAGTCCCTCGATGAAGTCGACGTCGGGCTTGTCCATCTGCCCCAGGAACTGGCGGGCGTAGGAGGACAGGGACTCCACGTAGCGCCGCTGCCCCTCGGCGAAGATCGTGTCGAAGGCCAGGGAGGACTTGCCCGAGCCGGACAGGCCCGTGAAGACGATCATCGCGTCCCTGGGCAGGGTCAGGCTCACATCCTTGAGGTTGTGCTCGCGGGCGCCCTGGATCACTAGTTGGTCATGCACCCTACGATCCTAGCGGGGCCCTGGGCAAATTCCGGGATGAGCGCTACGGTGGGGGCATGGCATATTTCGCAGTCGAATACGTGTACGACCCCTCGAAGACCGAACTCATGGACCAGGTGCGCCCCCGGCACCGCGCCTACCTGGGGGCGCTGCGGGACGAGGGGAAGAACCTGGGGTCGGGCCCCCTGTCGGGGGACGCGCCCGGCGCGCTCCTCATCCTCAAAGCGGATGCCGAGGCCGATGTGCTCGCCATGCTGGACGCGGACCCGTTCCACGAGGCGGGGGTCGTGTCCTCGCGCACCGTCCGCGAGTGGAACCCGGTGATCCGCCACTTCTGATCCTGCGGCGGGCGCGGGCCGTTCCGCCGGTCCATGGGACTGGCGCGGCCGGAGCCTTGGCCGCGGCTGATCCGGTCCGTGCACTACATGACAGCAGGAGCGCGCAAGCACCCGTGCTGTCACCGCGCGCCCGTCAGGGCCCGGCGTGGAAGCGCCGGGCCCTCCTCAGCCTCAGTCCTGGGCCGCCGCTCCGCCCTCCTCCAGGGAGCGCCTGTAGGCGGTCCGGTAGAAGATCCTCTGCCCTGCCTCGATGAGCGCGCCCGCGCACAGGCCCACGCCGACGATGACCGCCCACTCCCACGGCGTCGGCCACACCATCTGGAAGAAATCCCGCACGGGCCCCAGGGCGACCCCCCCGACGGTGGCGACGGCGACGGCCGTCAGCAGCGCGCACTTGACGGGGGTCAAGGGCCTGGACGTGATGACGAGCAGCCAGATCGCGCCCACCATGAGCGCCAGGATCGCCGCAGTGGACTCGCGCGAGGACGGCGGGCCCTCCACGATGCCGAAGGCGGTGAGCGCGGCGGCGGCCAGGACGGCGCCCGTGGGCATCGCCAGTGACAGGGTGCGGCGCAGGAAGCCCGGCACGTAGCGGCGGCGGTTGGGCCACAGCGCCAGGAAGAACGCGGGAATGCCGATGGTGAGGGAGTCGATGTAGCTGAACTGGCGGGGCAGGAACGGGTAGCGCCACCCGACCAGGGCCGTGATGATCACCAGGATCGCCGCGTAGGTGGTCTTCGCCAGGAAGAGGCTGGACACCCGCTCCATGTTCGCGATGATGCGGCGGCCCTCGGCGACTACGCCAGGCAGCACGGAGAACTTCGAGTCCACCAGGACGATCTGCGCGATGGCCTTCGTGGCCTGGGAGCCGTTGCCCATCGCGATCCCCAGGTCCGCGTCCTTCAGGGCCAGGGCGTCGTTGACCCCGTCGCCCGTCATGGCCACGCAGTGCCCCCTGCCCTGCAGGGCGCCCACCATGGCGCGCTTCTGCTCGGGCGTGACCCGCCCGAACACGTCGTGGGAGGCGATGGCGCGGGCGAACTCCTCCGAGGCGGTGTCCTCGGGCAGCGCGCGGGCGTCCATGAGGCGGGGCCCGCCGCCCCCCGGCGCCGTGAGGCCGGCCTGGGCCGCCAGTGCGCCCACGGTGGTGGGGTTGTCCCCGGAGATGACGCGCACGTGGACGCCCTGCTGGCGGAAGTAGTCGAGGGTCTCGGCCGCGTCCTCGCGCAGGTCCTCCTCCAGTGTGATGACCGCGGCCGCGAGGCGCGCCTCGGGCAGCCGGTCCTCGACGAGCGCGGCGGGGGCGCTCACGAGGGCGACGACGCGCGCGCCCTGGCTGGCGGCCGCGGCGGCCAGTTCCAGGGCACGGGCCCCGCCCTCTAAGGCGCAGTTGATGACGATCTCCGGCGCGCCCAGGATCCACGCGGTGCGCCCGTCGCCCCACGCGCTCCACTTGCGCGCCGACGAGAAGGGCACGCCCCACGCCTGCGGGCCCAGGGGCGCGGGCGCCCCTTCCTCCTCCAGGTGGGCGGCGATGGCAGTGGCCGTGGCGTTCGTGCGGTCGGCCGAGGCGGCGGCCAGCGCGCCGAGCACCTGGTCCCGGTCCCCGGCCAGGACCTCGACGGAGCGCACCCGGATGCCGCCCGTGGTCAGGGTGCCCGTCTTGTCGACGCACAGCGCGTCCACGCGGGCCAGGACCTCCACCGCGGGCAGCTCCTGGACCAGCACGCCGCGGCGCGCCAGCGTGGCCGAGCCGAGTGCGAAGTTCATGGAGGTGAGCAGGACGAGCCCCTGGGGGATCATCCCGATGATCGAGGCGACGGACAGGACCAGGGCGTTGCGCCAGTCCCCGCCGTCCGCTCCGGCGACCCGGTTCTGGGACCAGAACGTCAGGACGACGACGGGGACCAGCAGGAAGGAGACGACCTGCAGGACCCGGTTGATGGAGGCCTGGATCTCAGAGACGGTCCGCGTGAACTGGCGGGCGGCGGCGGAGATCCCCTGGGCGTACACGTCGGCGCCTACGGCGGTCGCGCGCATCGCGCCCGCTCCGGCGACCACGGAGGTGCCGGCCAGCAGCCGGTCCCCCGCCTGCTTCTTCACGGGGCGCGACTCGCCCGTGAGCAGGGACTCGTCGACCTCGAGCCCGTTGACTTCCAGTGCCTCGCCGTCGACGGGGACCTGGTCGCCCAGGCCCAGTGAGACGACGTCGTCGAGGACCACCTCGGCCGCGGGGATCTGCTGGGCGCTGGAGTCGCGCACCACGCGGGCGCGGGGGGCGTCCACGATGGCCAGGGCGTCCAGGGTCCGCTTGGCGCGCAGCTCGGAGACGATGCCGATGACCGCGTTGATCACCATGACCCCGCCGAAGATGCCGTCCTGGATGTGCCCGAAGAGCAGGACTATGACGCTGGCCCCGACGATGATCGCGTTGAACAGTGTGAACACGTTCTCCCGGACGATGGCGGCCAGGGAACGCGATGTCTGCTCGCGCACCCTGTTCACCTGGCCGAGGGAGACCCGCTGCGCGACTTGCGCGGCGGTGAGTCCTGCGGTGGTTGTTACGGCGTTACTCACGCGTTGTTCCTTCCTTGGTGGAGCTGGCGACGAGGGAGGCGACGACCGTCACGGCCAGGACGGAGACGACGACGCACAGGGACAGGGCCGAGGAGATCTCGGGCAGGGCGGTGAGCGGGGCGCCACCGGCCACGAAGGGCAGCGCGCCGCCGCGCAGGGCCTCGAGGATCAGTTTGACGCCGATGAAAGCGAGGATGGCGCCCAGTCCGAACCCCAGGTACACGAGCCTGGAGAGCAGGGAGTCGACGAGGAAGAACAGCTGGCGCAGCCCCATCAGGGCGAACACGGTGCACGAGAAGACCAGGAACGGCTCGGAGGTGACGCCGAAGATCGCGGGGATCGAGTCGAAGGCGAACATGAGGTCCGCCGAGCCCAGCGCCATGACCACCAGGAACAGCGGGGTGATGGAGGTGCGCCCGCCGTGGCGGTGGAGGAAGCGGTTGCCGGTGTAGCCGTCGGTGACGGGCAGGACGCGGCGCACCCGGCGGACGAAGCCGTTCTCCCGGTACTCCTCCCCGTCGCCGTCCCTGCCCCGCAGCGCCTCGCGGATCTGCGTGAACGCGGTCCACTCCAGCCACAGGCCGAACACCAGGAACACCGCGGAGAAACGGCTCACCAGCGCCGCCCCCGCCAGGATGAAGGCGAGGCGCAGGACCAGGGCGATGACAATGCCGAAGAGCAGGGCCTTCTGCTGGTACTCCCTGGGCACGCGGAACGACTTCATGATGAGGATGAAGACGAAGAGGTTGTCCACCGACAACGACCACTCCATCGCCCACCCCGTGTAGAACTCCTGGGCGTAGGCCGCGCCAGCGGCCAGCCACACCCCGATGCCGAAGAGCACCGCGAGGCCCGCGTAGAACAGCGTCCACCGCAGCGCCTCCCCCGACGACGGCGGGTGCGGCCTGCGCGCGTGCCCCGCGAAGTCGAAGGCGAACAACGCGAGCGCGATGACGGCGAGGACGGCCCACGCCCAGGGGTGGACGGTCATAGGGCGGCGTCTCCCCCGCGGTGCCCCTCCCGGGCGCGCTCCGCCTCCGCCTGCCGCGCCCTCGCCCGGCGCCCCGCCGAGACGGCCAGGGAGGCGGCGACGGTGATGGCGATGACGACGACGATGAAGCCCAGGGAGAAGGGGATCGACGGCTCGGGGACCGCGGTCCAGTGCTCGCCGCCGTTGATGAAGGGCAGTTCATTGGTGTGCAGCGCGTGGTTGACCAGTTTGAAGCCGATGAACCCCAGGATCGCCGCCAACCCGTAGTGCAGGTAGACGACGCGGTCCAGGAGGCCGTCGATGAGGAAGTACAACTGGCGCAGGCCCAGCAGGCTGAAGGCGTTGGCCGCGAACACCAGGTAGGGCTCCACCGTCAGCGAGTAGATCGCGGGGATCGAGTCCACGGCGAACATGACGTCGGCCGTGCCGATGGCGATGACGCACAGCAGCAGGGGCGTGACGTAGGTGCGCCCGCCGTGGCGGTAGAGCATGCGCGCCCCGATGAAGCCGTCGGTGACGGGGACGACCCGGGAGACCCACTTGACGATGGACGGGGGCCTGTACTCCTCGTCCTGGTGGGCGCCGGGGTCCTCGGCGCCCTCGCGGATCTGCGAGAACGCGGTCCACAGCAGCCACAGGCCGAAGGGGTAGAACACCCACGACCAGCTCTCGATCATGGCCTTGCCGACCAGGATGAAGGCGAGGCGCAGGACCAGGGCGATGACGATCCCCGCCAGCAGGACCTCCTGCTGGTTCTTCCTGGGGACGCGGAAGGCCGTGATGATGAGCACGAACACGAACAGGTTGTCGACGGACAGGGCCTTCTCGGTGACGTAGCCCGCGAAGTACTGCTGGCCGAAGTCAGCGCCCCAGACGGCCCAGACGAGGCAGCCGAAGGCGAGGGCGAACCCGATGTAGCCCAGCGACCACCACGCGGCCTCGCGGATGGTGGGCTCGTGGGGGGTTCGGACGTGGCCGACTATGTCGATAGTGATCATGGTGATGATGATCGCCGCCAGCGCGGCCCATCCGATGGCGTGGACCTCCACAGATATTCCTCCGGTACGGTTGGGGTACCGGAGGTCTCCTTCCGCCCTCCCCGGTGGGATCGGGCCGGTGGCACCGGAGGCCGTTGGGCCGTCGTGGTGACGATGCCACTGTTGGTGGAAGTACTCCCCTCCGCTAACGGGAACCAGGGTACCCGATGACGCAGGGCGGGCACGACACCGTCCGGGTGGTGTGCGTCGCGGCCCTACTGGGCGCGCTTCATGGCGCGCAGCTCCTTCTTGAGGTCCTCGATCTCGTCGCGCAGGCGCGCCGCGAGTTCGAATTGTAGGCGCTCGGCCGCCGTCATCATCTGCTCGGACAGCTCCTCGATGAGGGAGGTGAGGTCCCCCTGGGCGCGCCCGGCGGCGTCCCGGGCGCCCGCCGCGGTCCGCTCGGCAGCCGTCTTCTCGCGGCGGTAGCCGCCCTCGAGCAGGGACTCCGTGTCGATCTGCTCGCGGGCCAGCATGTCGGTGACGTCCGCGATCCGTTTGCGCAGCGGCTTGGGGTCGATCCCGTGCTCGCGGTTGTAGGCGATCTGCAGTTCGCGCCTGCGCATCGTCTCCGACAGGGCCTCGCGCATGGAGTCGGTGACTGTGTCGGCGTACATGTGGACCTCGCCGGAGACGTTGCGGGCGGCGCGGCCGATGGTCTGGATCAGGGAGCGGGTCGAGCGCAAGAACCCCTCCTTGTCGGCGTCCAGGATGGACACGAGGGAGACTTCGGGCAGGTCGAGGCCCTCGCGCAGCAGGTTGATGCCGACGAGCACGTCGAAGGCTCCCTGGCGCAGTTCGCGCAGCAGCTCCACGCGGCGCAGGGTGTCGACGTCGGAGTGCAGGTACTCGACCCGGACGCCGCGCTCGGCCAGGTAGGTGGTGAGCTCCTCGGCCATCTTCTTCGTGAGGGTGGTGACCAGCACCCGTTCGTCCTTCTCGACGCGGGCGCGCACCTGCTCGAGGAGGTCGTCGATCTGCCCTTCGGTCGGTTTGACGGTGACGAGGGGGTCGACGAGTCCGGTGGGCCGGATGATCTGCTCGACGACGCCGTCGGAGCGGTCGAGCTCGTAGGGGCCGGGGGTGGCGGACAGGTAGACGGTCTGGCCGATGCGCGCGGTGAACTCGTCCCATTTGAGGGGCCTGTTGTCCATGGCGGAGGGCAGGCGGAAACCGTGGTCGACGAGGGTGCGCTTGCGGGACATGTCGCCCTCGAACATGGCGCCGATCTGCGGGACCGTCACGTGGGACTCGTCGATGATGAGCAGGAAGTCGTCGGGGAAGTAGTCGAGCAGGGTGTGCGGGGGCGTGCCGGGCCCCCGCCCGTCGATGTGGCGCGAGTAGTTCTCCACCCCGGCGCACGACCCGATCTCGCGGAGCATCTCCAGGTCGAAGGTGGTGCGCATGCGCAGGCGCTGGGCCTCGAGGAGTTTGCCCTGCCCCTCGAACCAGGCGACCCTGTCCTCCATCTCCTCCTCGATGGTGCCGATCGCGCGCTTCATGCGCTCCTCCCCTGCGACGTAGTGCGAGGCGGGGAAGAGGTAGGTGCGGTCGACCTCGTCGATGACATCGCCGGTGAGGGGGTGCAGCACGGCCAGGGAGTCGATCTCGTCCCCGAACATCTCGATGCGTATGGCGAGCTCCTCGTACACGGGGATGATCTCGATGGTGTCGCCGCGCACGCGGAAGGTGCCGCGCGTGAAGGCCATGTCGTTGCGCACGTACTGCATGGCGACGAAGCGGCGCAGCAGGGCGTCGCGGTCGATCCGCATGCCGCGCTCCAGCTCGATCATGCGGGCCACGTACTCCTCGGGGGTGCCCAGGCCGTAGATGCACGACACGGAGGACACGACCACCGTGTCGCGGCGGGTGAGCAGGGAGTTCGTGGCACTGTGGCGCAGGCGCTCCACCTCGTCGTTGATGGAGGAGTCCTTCTCGATGAACGTGTCGGTCTGGGGGACGTAGGCCTCGGGCTGGTAGTAGTCGTAGTAGGAGACGAAGTACTCGACGGCGTTGTGCGGCAGCAGCTCCCGGAACTCGGCGGCCAGCTGGGCGGCCAGGGTCTTGTTGGGCTCGAGGACGAGCGCGGGGCGCTGCAGCTCCTCGATGAGCCACGCGGTGGTCGCGGACTTGCCAGTGCCGGTCGCGCCCATGAGGACCACGTCCTGCTCGCCGTCGCGGATCCGGGAGGCGAGTTCCTTGATCGCCTTGGGCTGGTCCCCCGACGGCGAGTACTCGGAGACGACTTCGAAGGGGCGCTCTTGGCGGAGGACGGGTTTTTCGCTCACCCGCCTACGCTACGCCATAGCGCCCGCCCCCGCTGGCGGGCCGGTGGGCGCCAGCCACTGGGCGAGCACGGCGGCGGCGACCGCGCGCAGCTCGTCGGCGGTGCCCGAGTTGTCGATCCAGACGCTCGCCACCGCGCGCCTCTGCTCGTCGGAGGCCTGGGAGGCCATGCGCCGCAGGGCGTCCGCGCGCCCCACTCCCCTGGCCCCCAGGCGCTCGAGGCGCTCCTCCACGGGGGCGTCCACGACGACGACGGCGTCGAAGAGGCCGGCGCCCCCGCCCTCGACGAGCAGCGGCACGTCGTAGACGGCGACGGCCCCCCGGGGCGCGGCCCGCAGGACCGCCCAGGCGCGCTCGTCGATGGCGGGGTGGGTGATGGCCCCGAGCGCGGCCACCGCCTCGTCGTCGCCGAAGACACGGGCCGCCAGCGCCGCCCGGTCCAGGGCCCCGTCGGCGCCGACCACGTCCTCGCCGAAGCGCTCGCGGATACGGGCGAGCACGGGGGTACCGGGGGCGACGACCTCGCGGGCGAGCGCGTCCGCGTCGGCGAGGACGGCCCCCCTGCGCTCCATCTCGCGGGCGGCCGTGGACTTGCCCGAGCCGATGCCCCCAGTCAGTGCGACGACGCGGGCCGGGCCCGCCGCGGGCGGGGGCGGCAGGGGGCGCACGAGGCGGGCGCGGGCGCCTCCGATGACGATCTGGTCCATCCGCCCAGGGTATGCCCCGTTTGGCACCGGCGCCCGCCCATGCCAGAATCGACGCAGACATCAACCGCTCACGAGGCTCCAGGACAGTGCCGACGCATACGAATACGAACACGACCGCTGCCCCGAACAAGACCGGGCTGCTGATCGCCACCTCGCTCACCCTGTTCTCCATGTTCTTCGGCGCCGGGAACCTCATATTCCCGCCGATCATGGGGGCGAACGCGGGCACCAGTTTCCCGTGGGCGATGACGGGCTTCCTCATCGGCGCGGTCGCCCTGCCCGTGCTGTCCATCATCACGATCGCCCTGTCGGGCACCGACCTGCGGGACCTGGCGTCCAGGGGGGGCCGGGTCTTCGGCATCGTCTTCCCCGGCCTCGTCTACTTGTCCATCGGAGCCTTCTACGCGCTGCCGCGCACGGGGGCCGTGTCCTTCTCCACGGCGATCGCGCCCTTGACGGGCTGGTCCTCGTCATTGGCCTCGACGCTCTTCAACGTCGTGTTCTTCGGAGTCGCGCTCTTCCTGTCGTGGAACCCCCGGTCCATCACCGACTCGCTGGGCAAGGTCCTCACGCCCTTGCTGCTTGTGCTCCTGGTGCTGCTGGTGTTCCTGTCGTTGGCGAACCTGCCGGCCTCGACTTCCGCGCCGACCGCCGCCTACGCGAGCGCGCCCCTCACATCCGGCCTGCTGGACGGGTACATGACGATGGACTCGATCGCGGCGCTCGCCTTCGGCATCGTGGTGGTCACCTCCCTGGAGCGCACAGGGGGCGGCATCGGGGCCAAGATGGTGCGCCGCACCTCCGTGACGGCACTCATCGCGGGGGCGCTGCTGGCGCTGGTCTACGTCGGCCTCGGACTGATCGGGCACGTGATGCCCGGCGGCCAGGAGTACACCGACGGCGCCAGCCTGCTGGCCGACGCCGCGCAGATGACCATCGGATGGCCGGGGCAGGTCGTCTTCGGATTGATCGTCCTCACCGCGTGCATGACGACGGCTGTGGGCCTCATCGCGGCGACCTCCGAGTTCTTCCACCGCCTGCTGCCGGTTGTGTCCTACCGGGCGTGGATGGCCGCCTTCACCGTGATCTCCTTCGTTCTCGCGGCCGCGGGCCTGAACTCCGTGCTGGCCGTCGCGGTCCCCATCATCACCTTCCTCTACCCGATCGCCATCACCATCGTGTTCACGACGATCCTCACCCGCCCTCTGCGCCTGACGACACCCGGGCTGTGGGCGTTCCGCGCCTCGGCGTGGACGGCCGCGATCTGGTCGGGGGCCAGCGCCATCGCCGCGGCGGCGCCGCTGGGGCAGCTGCGGGCGCTGCTCTCGGTGAGCCCGTGGCAGGACCTGCAACTCGGCTGGATCGTCCCCACCGCCCTCGCATTCACGGTCGGCCTGGCCGCCGACCTGGCCGTGGCGCGGCGCGAGGCGTGAACCGGATTCCCTGCGCTCGAGGCGTGGGGCGGACGGCACCCAGACCGTGTGCCTGGCCGCCGCCTCCCCGTACTCGATGACGGGTCGTCGGCCGGCATCGGGGTGGGCAATTGGTCATCGGGGTGGGCGACGGATTGGGGAGGGGCCCCGCATCGGGGCAGGCAAAGGGCGATTGGGGTAGGCAACGGATCATCGGGGTGGGCAACGCATTGGGGAGGGGCCCCGCATCGGGGCAGGCAAGGGGCCATTGGGGTAGGCAACGGGTCATCGGAGTAGGTAATTTGCCTACCCCAATGTGTGGTTCCCTACCCCGATGCCCCGCCAGCACTGGCGGCCCCGGACGGATCCGGGACCGCCAACGGCAATCGCGGACTGATGCTCCGTTGCGGCACAACACTCTTCGCATTACCGCCACACATCATCAGCTCGGACGCGGACAAAGCGGTGGCCCCGGAATATCCGGGGCCACCGCTCACGCGTTCACATGCGCGACGCGCCGATTCAGTTGTTGTTGGTGAGTTTCTCGCGCAGGGCGGCCAGGGCCTCGTCGGAGGCCAGCGTGCCCTCGGAGTCGACCGGCGTGGAGTAGGAGGCCTGCTCCTGGATGGACGGAGCGGAATCCGCGTCCTCCTCCAGCGCCCGGCGGACCTGCGCCTTGTGGGCCTCCCAGCGCGCCTGGGCCTCCGTGTACTGGTTCTCCCAGGCCTCGCGCTGGGCCTCGAAGCCCTCGATCCACTCCTGGGTCTCCGGGTCGAAGCCCTCAGGGTACTTGTAGTTGCCGTCCTCGTCGTACTCGGCGGCCATGCCGTACAGCGACGGATCGAACTCCTCCGAGTTCGGGTCCACGCCCTCGTTGGCCTGCTTGAGGGACAGGGAGATGCGGCGGCGGTCCAAGTCGATGTCGATGACCTTGACGAAGACCTCCTCGTTGACCTTGACGACCTGGTCGGGCAGCTCGATGTGGCGCTGGGCCAGCTCGGAGATGTGGACCAGGCCCTCGATGCCGTCCTCGACGCGCACGAAGGCGCCGAAGGGGACCAGCTTGGTGACCTTGCCGGGCACGACCTGGCCGATCGCGTGCGTGCGGGCGAAGGCCTGCCACGGATCCTCCTGGGTCGCCTTGAGCGACAGGGACACGCGCTCGCGGTCCATGTCCACGTCGAGCACCTCGACGGTGACCTCCTGGCCGACCTCGACGACCTCGGAGGGGTGGTCGATGTGCTTCCAGGACAGCTCGGAGACGTGGACGAGGCCGTCGACGCCGCCCAGGTCCACGAACGCGCCGAAGTTGACGATCGAGGAGACGGTGCCCGTGCGGACCTGGCCCTTCTGCAGGGTGTGCAGGAAGTTCGTGCGCACCTCGGACTGGGTCTGCTCCAGCCAGGCGCGGCGCGACAGGACCACATTGTTGCGGTTCTTGTCGAGCTCGATGATCTTCGCGTCCAGTTCGCGGCCGATGTAGGGCGCGAGGTCGCGGACACGGCGCATCTCGACCAACGAGGCCGGCAGGAAGCCGCGCAGGCCGATATCGAGGATCAGGCCGCCCTTGACGACCTCGATGACGGTGCCGGTGACGACGCCGTCCTCTTCCTTGACCTTCTCGATCTGGCCCCAGGCGCGCTCGTACTGGGCGCGCTTCTTGGACAGCAGCAGGCGGCCCTCCTTGTCCTCCTTCTGGAGCACAAGCGCCTCAACCTGGTCGCCGACGGCGACGACGTCGTCCGGGTTGACGTCGTGCTTGATGGACAGCTCGCGAGAGAGGATCACGCCCTCAGTCTTATAGCCGATGTCGAGGAGGACCTCATCGTGGTCGACCTTGACGACAGTGCCCTCGACGATGTCGCCATCGTTGAAATATTTGATGGTCTCGTCAATGGCGGCGAGCAGATCTTCAGTCGATCCGATGTCGTTGATCGCGACCTGCGGCGTATTCGTGGTCATGTAGTAGTTTCTCCGAAGTGGACTGGGTAGTTGGGTGGACAATTCCAGCGACCGGGGCCGACTACGGGTGCAATCCACCCCGGGCACTGCTATCACCCTATCAGGTTTCTCACATGCGCCTAGGCCCTTGTCCCCAAGCGCGACGTGGCGTTGGTCGCTGGAGGCGCCCTCAGTGCGCCGCCTCCTGCCAGGACGGCCCCACCCCCACGGACACGTCCAGTGGGACTCTCAGGGAGGCGACGCCCGCCATCTCCTGGCGCACGGCCTCCTCGACCCGCTCGCGCTCCCCCGGTGCCACCTCGACCAGCAGCTCGTCGTGGATCTGCACCAGGACGCGCGAGCGCAGGCCCGCCCGGCCGAGGGCTCCGACGACGCCGATCATCGCCAGTTTCATGATGTCCGCGGCGCTGCCCTGGATGGGGGCGTTGAGCGCGGCCCGCTCGGCCATCTCCCGGCGCTGCCGGTTGTCGCTGCCCAGGTCGGGCAGGTAGCGGCGCCTGTGGTACATCGTCTCCGTGTAGCCGCGCGAGCGCGCCTGGTCCACCAGCGACTCCAGGTAGTCGCGCACGCCGCCGAAGCGCTCGAAGTAGCGTTCGCGCAGGGCGGCCGCCTCGGGAACGGGGATGCCGAGCTGCTTGGACAGGCCGTACTTCGACAGCCCGTAGGCCAGGCCGTAGGACGTGGCCTTGATGCGGGAGCGCTGCTGGGCGGTGACTTCGGCGACCGGCGTGCCGAACACCATGGAGGCCATGGTCCGGTGCAGGTCCTCCCCCGAGTTGAACGCCCCGATGAGTCCCTCGTCCTGGGACAGGTGGGCCATGATGCGCATCTCGATCTGGGAGTAGTCGGCGCTCATGAGCGCCTCGAAGCCCGGTCCGGCCACGAAACCGCCCCGGATCCGCATCCCGTCCGCGCTGCGCGCCGGGATGTTCTGCAGATTCGGATCCGCCGACGCCAACCGGCCCGTGGCGGCCGCCACCTGGGAGAAGGTCGTGTGGATGCGCCCGTCGTCGGCCACGGAGGCGATCAGGGAGTCCACCATCTGCTTGAGCTTGATGCGGTCGCGGTGGGCCAGCAGGTGCCCCAGGAACTCGTGGCCGTCGCCACCGCGCTCCGCAGTCTTGGCGTAGAGGTCCTGCAGGGCCTCGGCGTTCGTCGTGTACCCGGTCTTCGTCCTGCGGGTCCGGGGCAGGCCGAAGTGCTCGAAGAGCACCTCCTGCAACTGCTTGGGGCTCGACAGGTTCACCTCGCGCCCCAGGACGGCCAGCGCCCCTTCGCGCGCCCGCTCCACATCGCCGCCGAGCTCGTCCGACAGCGCGCCCAGGCGGGCCGAGTCGACTCCGATCCCCACCCTCTCCATGCCCGCCAGGACGGCCGCCGTGGGCATCTCGACATCGGAGAGGAGGCCCGCCTCCCCGCTTCCGCGCAGGGCCTCCCCCAGCTCGGCCCGCAGGGGGTGCAGGGCGGCGCACAGTCGCCCGAGGCGGGCCCCGGCCACGCCGGGCCCCTCCCCCTCGGCCGCCAGGTCGAAGAGCGCGTCGTCGGGGGCGCCCCCGCCCACGTCGAGGCCCAGGACCCTGCCGACCAGGTCGGCGGCGGCGTAGGACCGCTGGTCGGGGGCGACCAGGTAGGCGGCGAGCATGACGTCGAAGCACTCCTCCCCCAGGGCCCAGCCCTGGGCGCGCAGGGCGTGCGCGGTGCCCTTCCAGTCGTGGACCACGGCCACTGCGCCGGCCAGCACACCCCCGACCTCGTCCACTTGCGCGGGGGTGAGCAGCGCCGGGTCGATGACCAGGGCGCGGCGCGCGCCCGCCAGGGCGAGCCGGTCCACGCGGCCCGAAACGGCGCGCGGGTCCCCCTCCACCAGGACGGCGACCGGGGCGTTGTCCCGCGCCCACTGGGCGATGTCGGTGTCCTCCTGGCACGCCCCCACGGCGACGTCCGGCCCCCCGTTGCCGCCCGCCGGCGCGTCGGCCCCACGTGCCTCCTCCGCTCCGGCGCGGCCCACGTGGGCGACCTGGCGGACCCTCCGGCGCAGCGAACCGAACTCGAGCGCGTCGAAGAGGGACTGGATCTCCGCGAAGTCGGTGGGCCCCCTGCGCAGGTCGTCGATGCCCACTCCCAGGTCGAGGTCGTCGACGAGGCGGTTGAGCCTGCGGTTGCGGCGGACCTCGTCGGCGTGGTCGCGCAGGGCCTGCCCGCGCTTGCCGCCGACCTCGTCCGCGCGCGCCAGCAGGTTGTCCAGCCCGTCGAAGCGGGCGATCCACTGCGCGGCGGTCTTCGGCCCGACCCCCGGCACTCCCGGCAGGTTGTCGCTGGCCTCGCCCACCAGGGCCGCGACCTCCGGGTAGCGGTGCGGGGGGACGCCGTACTTCGCCTCGACCGCAGCTGGATCCATGCGCCTCAGGTCCCCCGGTCCGGTGCCCGGGTAGAGCACCGTGACGCGCTCGCCCACGGTCTGGAAGGAATCGCGGTCGCCCGACACCACCAGAACGCGCATGCCCGCCTCGGCGCCCCTGCGCGCCACGGTGGCCAGGATGTCGTCCGCCTCGTAGTGCTCCTTCGTGAGGCTCGTGATGCCCATGGCGCCGAGCACCTGCTCGATGAGTTCGACCTGGCCCTTGAACTCCTCCGGCGTCGCGTCGCGCGTGCCCTTGTACTCCGGGTACTCGTCGGTGCGGAAGGAATGGCGGGACAGGTCGAAGGCGACGGCAACGTGGGTGGGCCGCTCCTGCTCCAGCAGGCGCGTGAGCATCGACACGAAACCGTAGACGGCGTTCGTGCAGCGCCCCGTCGTCGTCACGAATTTGTCCGCGGGCAGGGCGTAGAACGCGCGGTACGCCATCGAATGGCCGTCGATGATCAGCACAGTGTCACTCACACATGACACCCTAGATGCCATGGCACCATCAGACCAGACGAAAACACCCTCCGACGCCGCCCGCCACTGGGTCGGCGCCTCGTGGCCCGGCACTCTCATGGAGCTCACGGGCATGGAGGTCCTCGAGCACACGGCGCGTAGGACCGTGGTCTCCATGCCAGTGGCGGGGAACCTCCAGAACGGAGGGATACTGCACGGCGGCGCCAGCGCCGCGCTGGCGGAGACGGCGGGCTCCTTCGCCGCGTGCGCCCACGCCGACGACCTCCACCCCGGGGGCGGGGCCTACGCGGTGGGGACCGAGCTCTCGGCGTCCCACGTCGCAGCCGGGCGCGGGGGGCGGGTCACCGCCGTGGCGACCGCAGCGCACCTGGGCCGCACCTCCACCGTCCACACCGTCGAGGTGCGCGACGAGGACGGGCGCCTCATATCCTGTGCCCGCATCACCAACAGGATCCTCATGCGGCGGTGACGGGCTGGCCCTGGCGCCGCCGTCCGTCCAACGGCGCCAGGCCCCGGGGCCTCAGTCGTCCACTTGGTTGATGACCGCGTCCGCGACCTCCCGCATCGAGAGCCTGCGGTCCATGGAGGTCTTCTGGATCCACCGGAACGCCTCCGGTTCGCTCATCCCCATGTTCTTCATGAGCAGGCCCTTCGCGCGGTCGACGCGTTTACGGGTCTCGAAGCGGTCGGTGAGGTCGGCGACCTGGTCCTCCAGGGACTCGATCTCCGCGTGGCGGCTGAGCGCGATCTCGACTGCGGGGATCAGGTCCGCGGGGCTGAACGGTTTGACGACGTAGGCCATCGCCCCCGCGTCCCGCGCGCGCTCCACCAGTTCGGTCTGCGAGAACGCCGTGAGCATGACGACCGCGCAGGAGAGCTCCTGGAGGATCTTCTCCGCTGCGGTGATGCCGTCCATCTTCGGCATCTTGACGTCCATGACGCACAGGTCCGGCTCCAGGTCGAGCGCCAGCTGGACCGCTTCCTCGCCGTCGGCCGCCTCGCCGACGACGTCGAACCCGGCCGACGTCAGCGTTTCGACGATGTCGAGACGGATAAGTCCCTCGTCCTCGGCGACGAGTACGCGACGCGGCTCGGTCTGCTCTTCAGTCATATCGTGTTCCTCGGTTTGATCGGTTTGTTCAACTATTCTATTGTGTACCTACGCAGCGCGTAAGCCCCGATAGCCCAACTGGCAGAGGCGGTCGGCTCAAACCCGGCTTGTTGTGGGTTCGAATCCCACTCGGGGTACCGCCCTTGGTGGCCGTGGCATCATGGTACCGGTTCACAGGCCGCGTTGCTGGCATTGACTGTGCGCGCCACGCCACAACAGAGGAGTCCTCCGCGGGCTCCGGCTGCCCCCTCGGCACCCGTAGGGCCCTGGTCGGACCCGGAGGGAACGGGCCCCAGTGCCCCGGAGCCTCTACGCGCAGCCCATGCGCCGACGCCAGGAACGGATCGGCCCTCCGGCGCCGACGATGAAGACCCCGGCCGCCCGGCCCCTGGATGCGAAGAGCGGACGCGGATAAAGCAAGGCCCCGAGCAGTAGCTCGGGGCCGTTCGCTTTCTCCCTCACGCGACCGGGGTGACTTCGAGGCCGAGGTACTCGGCCGCCTTCCCGCGCAGTTCGGGCTCATCGAGGTCCGCGATCGCTTTCGCGATCCTCGAATCGTGGAAGTCGGCGAACCAAGGCGCCACAGCGTGCGACAGTTGCGCGACCTCCAGGTTGTTGGCCACACGGCCGAACAGTGTGTCGTGGACCGACACGGTCCGGATATCTGTATTCATTTCTCCTCCATCATTTCCGGTCGCGCCCGCAGTATGTGCTTGACCCGCACAGGCAACTGGGGCGCTTCTCATTCGCGGCCGCACGGCCGCAGGACCGGGTCCCCTTTGGCCCGATCCCCCAACGCGCATCGCGCGTAGTCATGTACTCTAGCGCATCCACGGGCCCTTGTCACCCCCAGCCCCCAATTCCGAGGACCATGACGTGGCGGTTGTTCCGAGGACCCCGGGCAGTGGCGGTGTTCCAAGAACGGCGCGCCCCCGTCGGCGGCGCGTACGAGGACGAGCACTCCCCCGCCACAGCCGATCAGTCCCGGCCGGGCGCATGAGCGAAGGGGCGCCGGAAACCCGGCGCCCCCCGCGTCGCGGCACGACTAGCGGGTGCCTCCGATCGAGTAGTCCGCCTCGTCACCGATGTTGTGGATGCGCAGCATGTTCGACGAGCCCGGCGTCCCCGGGGGCATGCCCGCGATGAGGACCAGTTGGTCGCCGATCTCAGCCAGGCGCGAGGTCTGGGCCACCTGGTCGACCTGCCACACCATGTCGTCGGTGTGGCGCACTTCGGGGACCCTGTAGGCCCGGATGCCCCACGACAGGGCCAACTGCCTGCGGGTGGACTCCAAAGGGGTGAAGGCGAGCATCGGGATGGCGCGGCGCATGCGCGACATGAGGCGGGCGCTGCGCCCGGACTGGGTGAAGGTCACCAGGTACTTCGCCTCGAGGTGCTCGGCGATCTTGCCCGCCGCCTCGCAGATCACGGCGGCCCGGTCAGACGCGTAGTACCCGGGGATGGTGGCGATGCGCTCGCCGCCCTCCTCCTCAGTGGCCTCGATGATGCGGGCCATCGTCCGGACCGTCTCGATGGGGAAGGCCCCCACCGAGGTCTCGCCGGAGAGCATGACCGCGTCGGCTCCGTCCAGGATCGCGTTCGCGCAGTCGGACGCCTCGGCGCGGGTGGGACGGGGGTTCTTGATCATGGAGTCCATGACCTGGGTGGCGACGATGACGGGCTTTCCCGCGATGCGGGCGAGTTCGATGGCGCGCTTCTGGACCAGGGGCACCGCCTCCAGGGGCATCTCCACACCGAGGTCGCCGCGCGCGACCATGATGCCGTCGAAGGCGTCGACGATCCCCTCCAGGGCGTCGACCGCCTGGGGCTTCTCGATCTTCGCGATGACGGGGATGCGCTTGCCCTCCTCGTCCATGATCGCGTGCACGTCCTCGATGTCTGCCGCACTGCGCACGAAGGACAGGGCGATGAAGTCGGCGTCCTGGCGGATGCCCCACCGCAGGTCGTCCTTGTCCTTCTCCGACAGGGCGGGGACGGAGACGGCGACGCCCGGCAGGTTGAGGCCCTTGTGGTCCGATACGGTCCCGGGGACTTCGACGCGCGTCGTGACATCGGTGTCGGTGACCTCGACGACGCGGACCGCCACGTTCCCGTCGTCGATGAGCAGGCGGTCGCCGGGGGCGCAATCGCCCGGCAGGCCCTTGAACGTGGTGCCGACCAGTTCCTTCGTGCCGGGCACATCACGGGTGGTGATGGTGAAGGTGTCGCCCACGGCGAGTTCCTGGGGCCCATCGGCGAAGGTCTCGAGACGGATCTTGGGCCCCTGGAGGTCGACCAGGACGGCGATGGCGCGTCCCGACGTCTGGGACGCCGTGCGGACGCGTGCGATGACGGCCTCGTGCTCCTCGGCATTTCCATGGGACCGGTTGATACGCGCGACATCCATTCCGGCGTCAACCAGTGCTTGGATCTGCTCCGGCGAGTCGGTCGCGGGACCAATAGTGCAGACAATCTTAGCTCGGCGCATATAGACGATAATACCGTGGACGGGAACGTCCGTTCCCGGTGAATCGTCGGAGGCGGACGTGATAGTCCCCATTGCGCCGACCGGATCGCCTCAGTCGCGGTCCGGCCCCGCGTCCTCCCCGTCGTTCCCGCCGGTCAGGGCGCTGCCAGGACCGTCCGCACGAGGCGCGCCGGACCCGACCGCGGCCGTCCCCTCCGGGGTACCGGCGCCGTCGGCAGCCGCGAGCGCCTCCCCTTTGAGTGGGTCGGCGGAGTCGGCCCGCGGACCGCCCTCGGGAGCAGCGGGCGCTCCGTCCCCGTCGGCGCCCTCCCCGGGCCCGGCGCCCCCGTCCGGTGAGCCGGTGCCGACGGCCTTGGCGCCGCCCTCCCCGGCCGCCACGGCCCAGGGCCGCCCGAGCCGCCCGGCGAGCAGGAACGACACGGCGCCGGCCGCGAAGACGAGCAGCGACGTCCACACGTTCAGCCGCACGCCCAGGATCCTGTGCGCGTCGTCGATGCGCAGCGCCTCGATCCACACCCTGCCCGCCGTGTACACCATGAGGTAGAGGGCAAAGACCTGCCCCGCCTTGAAGCGCAGCCGCTTCTCCAGCCACACGATGAGGGCGGCGCCGGCCAGGTTCCACAGGCACTCGTAGAGGAAGGTCGGGTGGAACAGGGTGCCCGGCGGGTACCCGGGCGGCATGTGCAGGGCGTCGATGCGCAGCCCCCACGGCGCCGACGTGGGCGCGCCGAAGAGCTCCTGGTTGAACCAGTTGCCCCATCGCCCGATCGCCTGCCCGACCAGCAGGGCGGGGGCCAGGGAGTCCGCGACTGGCCCCAGGCGCGCGCCCGCGCGCCTCGCCCCGATCCAGGCGCCCACCGCGCCGAGGGCGACCGCTCCCCAGATGCCGAGGCCGCCGCGCCATATCTGCCACACCTGCCACGGGTCCCCGCCCGGCCCGAAGTACTGCTCGGGCGAGGTGATCACATGGTAGAGGCGGGCGCCGACGATGCCCAGGGGGATCGCCCACAGCGCCAGGTCGAAGAGCAGGTCGGGGTCCCCGCCGCGCCGCCCGTAGCGGCGCGAGGCCCACGCGAGCGCGACGACCATGCCGACCGCGATGATGATCCCGTAGGCGCGCAGAGGCACCGGGCCCACGTACCACACGCCGACCGACGGCGAGGGGATCCCGGCCTGGACGAGCGCAGTCATCGGCGCGCCCCCTTCACTCCGCCGACGAGTTCGTCCGCCAGCGCCCCCAGTTCCACGAGCGCCCGTTCGAAGGGCTCGGAGAACAGGGTGCGCACCAGCGCCGATCCGACGATGACGCCGTCGGCGTAGGCGCCGATCTCGCGCGCCTGGGCGCCGGTGGAGACCCCCAGGCCCACGCACACGCGCTCCGCGCCGGCCACCCGGGTGCGCTCGACGACGTCGCGCACGTGCGCGCCCACCGAGGCGCGCGCCCCCGTGACGCCCATCGACGAGGCGGCGTACACCCACCCCCTGGAGTGCGCGGCGATGAGGGCGAGCCTGCGGGCAGGCGAGGACGGCGCCGACAGGTACACGCGCTCCAGGCCGTTGGCGTCGGCCGCGGCCTCCCACTGCGCGCCCTCCTCGGGCGGCAGGTCGGGGGTGATCAGGCCGGAGCCGCCCACCCCGGCGAGGTCGTTGGCGAAGCGCTCCACCCCCCACCACTCGACCGGGTTCCAGTAGGTCATCACCATGGTCGCCACCCCGTACGCCGTGAGCTCGTCGACGGCGTGGAACAGGTCCTCGATGTGCGTTCCGCGCTCGAGCGCGGCCACCGTGGCCCGCTGGATGGTGGGTCCGTCCATCCCCGGATCCGAGTAGGGGAAGCCCAGTTCAATGGCGTCCACACCGGCGTCGGCCAGTGCCTTGCCCGCCCGCACCGACGCCTCCACTGTGGGGAAGCCCACCGGCAGGTACGCGATCAGGGCGGCGTCGCCCCGGGCGTTGGCCTGGTCGATGCGGACTGCGGAATGGGGTGCGCGCGCGGTCGTCATCGCGCCTCCTTCGTGACGGCGCGGACCCCGCTCGGTCCGGCGCTCGGGTCGATGATCTGCTCCTTGGCCCGCCCGTAGCCAAACCAGCGCGACGCGGTGCCCATGTCCTTGTCGCCCCTGCCCGACAGGACGACCAGCGCGATGGGCGCCCCCGATCCGTCGAAGGGGCCCTCCGCCTCGGCTTTCGCCCGCGCCCACGCGCGGGCGCCCGCCAGCGCGTGCGCGGACTCGATCGCGGGGATGATGCCCTCCGTGCGGCTCAGGCGCGCGAAGGCGTCCATCGCCTCGCCGTCGGGGACGGGGGTGTACGAGGCGCGCCCCGTCTCTGCCAGCCACGCGTGCTCGGGGCCCACGCCCGGGTAGTCCAGTCCCGCGGAGATCGAGTGCGAGGGCTTCGTCTGCCCGTCGCGCTCCTGGAGGACGAAGGTGCGGGCGCCGTGGAGGACGCCCTGCTGGTCGGCGGTGATCGACGCCGCGTGGCGGCCCGTGCCGAAGCCGTCGCCCCCCGCCTCGCACCCCAGCAGCGCCACCCCCGGGTCGTCCAGGAAGGCCGTGAACGCTCCGATGGCGTTCGAGCCCCCGCCCACGCACGCGCACACCACGTCGGGCAGGCGCCCCTCGGCCGCGAGCAGTTGGGCGCGGGCCTCGTCTCCGATGACGCGCTGCAGGTCCCGCACCAGCTCCGGGAAGGGGTGCGGGCCCGCGGCGGTGCCGAAGACGTAGTTGGTCGTCGCGGCGTTCGTCACCCAGTCGCGGAACGCCTCGTTGATCGCGTCCTTGAGTGTCGCCGAGCCCGCCGACACCGCGACCACCTCGGCTCCGAGCATCTGCATGCGCGCCACGTTCAGCGCTTGGCGCTCCGTGTCCTCCTTGCCCATGTAGACCGTGCACTCCAAGCCCATCAGGGCCGCGGCCGTGGCCGTGGCGACCCCGTGCTGGCCGGCGCCCGTCTCGGCGATGACCCTGGTCTTGCCCAGTTCCCTCGTCAGCAGCGCCTGGCCGAGCACGTTGTTGATCTTGTGGGAGCCCGTGTGGTTGAGGTCCTCCCGCTTGAGCAGGACGCGCACACCGCCCAGGTCCGAGGCGAAGCGGGGCGCCTCGGTGAGCAGCGAGGGGCGCCCGGCGTAGTCGGCGAACAGGGAGCGCAGGCTCCGCTGGAACCCCGGATCGGGCCACAGGCGCCTCCACGCGGCCTCCACCTCCTCCAGCGGGCCCATCAGCGACTCGGCGACGAAACGACCGCCGAACCCCCCGAAGTAGGGTCCTTGAGCGGTGTTGAGCGACATAGGATCAGCCTTCCTGTAGGGCCTGGCGCACGCGCGCCTTGCGGTCCGTGAGCAGCGCGGGGTGCGCCCCGGCGCTCACCATGTCACGAATGGACTCCAACGGGTTCCCGGAGGTGACCAGCGCCTCGCCGACGAGCACGGCGTCGGCCCCCCACTTCGCGTACTCGAACACGTCGTGCGCGTTGGAGACCCCCGACTCCGCCACCGCCACGACGTCCTCCGGGATCACGTCGATGACCTGCTCGATGGTGTGGCGATCGACCTCCAGGGTCGTCAGATCCCGCGCGTTCACGCCGATGACGCTGGCGCCGGCCTCGAGGGCGCGCAGCACCTCCAGGCGCGAGTGCGCCTCCACGAGCGCCTCCATCCCCAGCGAGCGCACCCGCTCGAGCAGGGACACCAGCGCCGGCTGCTCGAGGGCCGCGACGATGAGGAGGACCAGGTCGGCGCCGTGGGCCCGCGCCTCGTGGATCTGGTACGGGGTGACGATGAAGTCCTTGCGCAGCACGGGGATGTCCACCGCCGCGCGCACCGCGTCGAGATCCGCCAGGGAGCCCCCGAAGCGGCGCCCCTCCGTGAGCACCGAGACCACCGAGGCGCCCCCGCGCTCGTAGGTCGAGGCCAGGGAGGCGGGATCGGGGATGGCGGCGAGCTCCCCCTTCGAGGGCGAGGACCTCTTCACCTCCGCGATGATCGTCACCGCCCCGTCGGAGCCCCTCAGCGCGGAGACGGCGTCCTTGGCGTCGGGAGCGCGCAGGGCGAGCTCCTTGACCTCCTCCATCGGCACTGCGGACTCCCGGACCCTCAGGTCCTCCATCACTCCGGCGATAATGCCCTCGAGAACGCTCACGGCGACCCTCCTCTAACCTTCAGTCCCAACGATGCTATCGCCACGGGGCGCGGCGCCCGAAATCCGCTCCCCCCGCCGACCGGTATCCGGGCTAGAGTGACGACCAGGGGCGCAGTGTCGACGCGGTCGTCACCGCCTCCAGGGCGGCGGCGGCTTTGTTGCGCGACTCCTCGTACTCCAAGGACGGCACAGAGTCCGCGACCAGTCCCGCGCCCGCCTGCACCGACGCGGTGCCGCCGCGCAGCGCGGCCGTGCGGATGGCGATCGCCAGGTCGGCCTCGCCGCCGAGGTCGAAGTAGCCCACCACTCCCCCGTAGACGCCGCGCGCCGCGGGCTCCAGCTCGTCGATGAGGCGGATCGCACGGGGCTTGGGCGCTCCCGACAGGGTCCCCGCGGGGAAGGCCGCCACCAGGCAGTCCAGGGCGTCCGCGTCGGGCCGCAGCACCCCTGTCACCGTCGAGGAGATGTGCTGGATGTGGGAGAAGCGCTTGACCTCCATGAGGGTGGAGACCTCCACGGTGGCCGGGTCGCACACCTTCGACAGGTCGTTGCGCGCCAGGTCGACCAGCATCACGTGCTCCGACAGCTCCTTCGGATCCTGGAGGAGCTCCTCGGCCAGTGCCCGGTCCTGCGCGCCGTCAGCGCCCCTGGGGCGCGAACCCGCGATCGGGTAGGTCCACACCCGGCGCCCCTGGGTGCGCACGAGCGTCTCCGGGGAGGAGCCCACGACCTCGAACTGGCCGCCGTCGCCGTCGGGCAGCGCCAGGTAGTACATGTAGGGCGACGGGTTGATCGTCCGCAGGACCCGGTACACATCGACCCCGGCCGCCCCCGTGCGCACGTCGAGCCTCTGGGAGACGACGATCTGGAACGCCTCGCCGTCCTCGATGGCGCGCTTGGCGGCGTCCACCGATGCCTCGAAGGCGCCCCTCGGGGTGCGCTGGCGGACGGCGGGGCGCTCCGCCCCGGGGTCGGCGGCGAGCACCGCCGGGCTGATGGGGGCGGCCAGTTGGCGCGTCATCGCGTCCACGCGCGCCAGGGCGGAGTCGTAGGCGCCGTCCACCCCCTCGTCCGTGCCGTTGAGGTTCCAGGCGATCGCCATGAGGTACACAGATCCCGTGCGGTGGTCGATCGCGGCGACCTCCGTCGCCAGGCACAGCGCGGCGTCGGGGATGTCTGACTCGCGGGGCGACGAGGCCTGCAGGGTGGGCTCCCACTCGGGGATGATGCCCCACCCCAGTGAGCCCACGAGCGCCCCCGTCAGGGGCGGGAGCCCGGGGATCGGCGGGGCGTGCAGCTCCGCCAGCGCTGAGTGCGCGACTTCCAGGAACGTGCCCTCGGCGAGCGCGCCCTCGGGGCGCGCCCCCACCCACCGGGCCCTCCCCCCGCTGGAGACGATGGCGCCCGCGCTGGAGGCGCCCACGAAGGACCACCTGCCCCACGCGCCTCCGTGCTCGGCGGACTCCAGGATGAAACTGCCGTGCGAGCCGTGGGCCAGTTGCCTGTACACGCCCACGGCGGAGAGCTCGTCGGCCAGGACGCGCCTGACCACCGGGACCACGCGCCGGGTCGCGGCCAGACGGCGGAACTCCTGCCTGTCGGGCCAAGTCTGGCCCCACTGCAGGTCGACGCCGGGCGGGTTGTCGCTGGTGCTCTTCGAAGGACTGGTCACGCCGATCATTGTGTCATCGACGCCACCGGCCGTCCCGCCGTGTCTCACGGGCGCGCCTCCGGTGGTGCCGGGCCTACAGCCAGTCCGGGATCACTCCCCACGCGATGGTGGCGAAGAGCGCCGCCCCGATCATCCACGGCCCCATGGGAACGCGGCTCTTCGTGCCCGCCGATCCGACGACCAGTTTCCACAGGGCGGCCACTCCCGCGGACACGAAGGCCAGTGCGAGGCCGGCGGCGGCCGCCTCCACACCGACCGACCCCACCATCGCGCCGAGGACGGGGGCGAGCTTCACGTCCCCCGCCCCCATACCGCCCGGGAGCCTGTTGAGCAGCCAGACGGGCGCGAGCCAGATGACCACGCCCAGGGCCGAGCCGGTGAGGCGCTCCTTCCAGAAGGGGGACACCAGGGCGCCGCCGACCAGTCCCGCGCAGACGCCCACCGCCATCGCGGCGGTGTAGCCGTTGGGCAGCCGGTGCGTGAGGGCGTCGACGTAGGCGCTGAGCACGCCCACCATCGCCACCGCGAGGATCGCGGGCAGGCCGGGACGGCGCTCGCCCGCGACGAAGAACACCGCCCCCATGAGTGCCGAAGACCACACTATTCCGTTGCGGCCAAGGGGTGTGCGCGTGGCCTCCACGAAGTACCTCCGCTGGATCCTCCAGCCCGACTTCGCCAGCCAGAACAGGATGACGATCCACGTGAGGAAGCCCGAGACGATGGAGAAGTTCGCCACTGCCTTCTCCGGCAGCCAATCGACGATCATGGCGGATCAGCGGCCCTCCCGGCTAGCGACCTCGGCTTCCAGCGCGGCCCGCATCACGCCGGTGTCGGGGTCGCGCCCCGTCATGAGGCGCACCTGCTGGGCGCCCTGGTGGATGAGCATCTCCGTGCCCTCGGCGATGACGGCGCCGCCCGCCTCGAAAGCGCGGCGCAGTGCCGTGTCGCGCGGCGCGTACACGACGTCGAGCAGGCACTGGTGCCCGCCGGGGCGCACCAGGGCGGCCAGCGGGTCGGCGGCGCCCGCCGGCAGCGTCGACACCACGATGTCCGCGGCCAGCGCGGCCCCCGCCCTCGTGGTGTCCCCGATCAGCACCTGGTCGATCCCGACGCCCATGCGCGCCGCCGCCGCCACGACCGACCCCGGGCCCGAGAACCGGCGGGCCACAACGGTCGTGCGGGTGACGCCCAGGGCACCGAGCGCAGCGAGCGCGGATGAGGCCGTCGCCCGCGCCCCCAGGACGCAGGCGCTGCGCGCCGGCCCCAGGCCCCGCGCCGCCCTCGCCTCGGCGATGGCCGTCGTGATGCCGTGGACGTCGGTGTTGAAGCCCGTCAGGACGCCCGCCCCGGGCACCACCGTGTTCACCGCCCCCACGGCCGCGGCCAGTGGATCGACGACGTCCATGAGCGGCATGACCGCTTGCTTGCACGGCATTGTGACCGACAGGCCGCGGCACTGGGGGTCCAGGCCGGCGATGAAGGCGCCCAGCCCCCCGCGGTCCACCTCGGCGCTCCTGTACTCCCAGTCGCCCGCCAGTCCGAGGCACTCCCATGCGGCCCGGTGGATCACCGGGGACAACGAGTGCGCGATCGGAGAGCCGATGACCGCTGCCCACGGCACCGTCAGCACTTCCCCTCGTGCGAGGCGCAGTAGTCCTGGAACTTCTTCTGGTTCTCCATCTGCTCGGCGAAGTTGTCCGCGAACAGGGTCTCGCCAGTGTCCAGGTTGACGGTGGTGAAGTACAGCCACGTGCCCTGGGCTGGGTTGACGACCGCGGAGATGGCGTCGCGGGAGGGCTGGCCGATCGGCGTGGGGGGCAGGCCCGCGTGCAGGCGGGTGTTGTAGGGGTTGTCGTCGGCGATGGCGGTGGCGTCGGGCACGCCGCCCGACTTGCCGACGCCGTACTGCACGGTCGAGTCCATTTCCAGGCGGCCCCGGGTCTCGCCGTCGGGGTCCGCCAGGCGGTTCTCGATGACTCTCGCGATCATCGGCTGGTAGCGCTTTATGTAGCCCTCGCCGTCCACGATGGACGCCTTGATGAGCACCGTCTCACGGTCCGCGTCGGCGACGCCCATCTCCGCGAGCTCGGCGACGGTGCCCGCGACCATCCTCTTGACGACCGTCGTGGGAGTGTCCTCGGGATCGACCTCGTACGTGCCCGGCAGCAGCCACCCCTCGGCCTTCCCATTGGCCTCGGCGGGCAGGCCGATGGCCTCCGCGTCGTCCAGGGCCCGCTGCACCTCGTCCTCGGACACGCCCATGATGTCGGCGATCTTCGCCTTCACCTGCCAGATCGTCGTACCGGGGATCACCGTGATCGTGTTGTCCGTCCGGTTCGTCTCGTCCAGGAGGGCGGCGAGCGCCTCGGCGGCGCTCATCTGCAGCCGCATCGAGTAGGTGCCCGGGCGGATGGACGTGGCCGCCTTGCTCTTCTCGAACTGGCGGATGAAGGCCCCGACCGACTTCACGACCCCGGCGTCGACCAGCGTCTTCCCGATGTCGCGGCCCGTGGAGTTCTCCTCGATGGTCACGGAGACGGCCTCCGTGCCCGGGCCCGGGAAGTCGTCCTGGGCGGTCTGGTTGGCGCTGCTGCGCAACTGGCGCACGGCCAGGTACCCGGCGCCGCCGACCATGGCCAGGACGATCACGAGGACGAAGAACGAGCGCACCCTGCGCCAGAACCGCCTCTTCTTGGCCGCCTGGCGCTCCCGCGCGAGGCGCCGGGACCGCATCCCGGTGGTCTCCTCCTCGAAGGCCTCCTCCTGGTCGGCCCCATCGGCGTCCGAGCGGCCGACCGCCGGGATCTCCGCGGTGTGCGCGCTGGGGCCCGGGTGCTCCCGCCGTGGCTCCGCCTTGCCCTCGCTGGCCGCCGCGCGGCGTTTCTTAGGAGTGCTCCTGCGCGAGCGGGTGCTGCTGGGCCAGGGGAAGTCGGACTCTATGGAAGCGGGCGCGTCCCCCTGACCGGGGGCGTCGTCGGACTCCTGCGCGGCCGCGCTCCGGTGGGGGACGGAGGCGCGCTCCGCAGCGGTGGCGGTGCCGAGGACCGCGCCCCTGCGGGCGCCGGCCCTGGCGGCCGCCTTGGTGCGGGAACCGGGGACGGCCGCGCCCGCGCGCCCCGCCCCACTGGGACGGTGCCGCCCCGGATGGCCCGCGGCCGGATCGGTTGCCCGTCTGGTACGGGCGATGGCCTCCTCGTCGGAGTCCGGGTGCAGGTCCGCGTCGGAGTAGGTGCGGGGCTCGTTGCGGTGGATCTCGCGCCGCGAGCGGAAGGGGTAGCTGGGAGGGGTTGAACTCGTCATCGCCCAGTCTCCTCGCTTTCGGGTGCGTCTACCGGCTCTCCAGGGGCCCGCCCGCTGATGCGCTCGGTGTCCAGGGCGTGCTCGATGATGATCTGAGCGGCGACCTGGTCGATGACCCCGCGGTGGTCGGTCTCGGGCACCCCGCGCGCACGAAGTCGCTGGTGGGCCTGGGTCGACGAGAGCCTCTCATCCACCATAGCAACGCGAACGCCAGGACACGCGACCTTGACCCGGCGCGCGTAACGACGGGCCCCTCTCGCGGAAACCCCCTCCCCGCCCTTGAGGTGGCGCGGCAAGCCCACAAGCACCTCGATGGCGTCGTATTGGGCGACGATCGTGGCCAATTCCTCAACGTCCGACCAGTCGTCGGCGCGCCGGAGCGTCCGGACGGGGATCGAGAGGATCCCCTCCGGGTCCGTCCGCGCGACCCCCACCCGCACGGTGCCGACATCGACCCCGATCCGCACTCCACGGCGCAAGGTCACAGGCCCTCGATCTGCCGGCGCAGCTCTTCGAGCGCCCTGCCGACGCCCTCGGGCTTCGTGCCGCCGCCCTGCGCGATGTCGTCGCGCCCGCCGCCGCCCCCGCCCAGGAAGGAGCCGACCGCGCGCACGAGCGCACCCGCCTTCGCCTTGCGCGCGCGGGCGCCGTCGTTCGTGGCCACGACGAGCGACGGCTTGCCGCCGACCAGCCCCGCGAGGGCGACGACCGCTGCCCCGGACCCGCCGATGCGGTCGCGCACGTCGAGCGCCAGGGTGCGCAGCGCGTCGGCCGAGGGCACGGCGCCCACAGCGGCCACGACCCCGGTCAGCCGCCCGATCGTCTTGGCCCGCGCGGCCAGGCCGGCCGCCTGCGACAGGGCCTGGTCGATGCGGCTCTTCTCCAGTTCCTTCTCCGACTCCTTGAGTCTGGCCAGCAGGGCCTCGACGCGCTCGGGCAGGTCCTCGGGCCTGCCGCCCACCAGGGACGCCAGGCGGGACACGATGGCGTGCTCCTTCGCCTGGTACTCGTAGGCCCCGTCCCCCACCAGGGCGTCGATGCGGCGCACGCCCGAGCCGATGGAGCCCTCCCCGAGGACGGTGACCCGCCCCAGGTGCCCGGTCGAGGGGACGTGCGTCCCGCCGCACAGCTCCTTGTCGAAGCCGTCGCCTATTGTGACGACGCGGACCCGGGAGCCGTACTTCTCGCCGAACAGGGCGATGGCGCCCGATGCGCGGGCCTCCTCGATGCCCATGACCTCCGTGGTCACGGGCAGATCCTCTGCGAGTTTCTCGTTGACCAGGGCCTCGATGTCGTCCACCTGGGAGGCGCCGAGAGCGCTGGAGTGGCGGAAGTCGAAGCGCAGGCGCGACGGCGAGTTCTCAGAGCCCGCCTGCGAGGCGTCCTGGCCCACCACCGCGCGCAGGCCCGCGTACACCATGTGGGTGGCGGTGTGGGCGCGCGCGATGGCCAGGCGCCGCCGCGTGTCGATCTGCGCGAACGCCCTCTCGCCCACGGCCACCGCGCCCTCGACGACGGTGCCCCTGTGGACGAACAGCCCGCGGATCGGCGCCTGCACGTCGTTGACCTCGATGACCGCCCCGCCCTCGGCGCGGATGGTCCCGTGGTCGGCCAGCTGCCCGCCCATCTCCGCGTAGAACGGCGTGCGGTCCAGGACCACCTCGACGTCGGCGCCCGCCTGCGCCGCGGGGGCGTCGTGGCCGTCCACCAGCAGCGCGACCACCGAGGCGTCGCAGCCGGACTCGGTGTACCCCAGGAACTCCGATCCCCCGCCCAGGCGCTTTTCGATCTCCTGGAAGACGCGGACGTCGGTGTGGCCCGTCTTCTTCGCGCGCGCGTCCGCCCGTGCGCGTTCCTTCTGCTCCTCCATGAGCGCGCGGAAGCCGTCCTCGTCGACCTTCACGCCCTGCTCCGCGGCCATCTCCAGTGTCAGGTCGATGGGGAAGCCGTAGGTGTCGTGCAGGGAGAACGCTGAAGCGCCCGGGATCGGAGATCCTGCGCTCCGCGCCTGGGCCACCGCCGTGTCCAGGATCGTGGTCCCCGCGCTCAGGGTGCGGCGGAACGCGTCCTCCTCCGCGTAGGCGACCTCGGAGATGGTCCCCCAATCGGCCTCGAGCTCCGGGTACGAGGCGCGCATCGCGTCCTTCGAGGCCGTCAGCAGCACGGGCATCGCCGCGTCGTGGACGCCGAGCAGGCGCATGGAGCGCACGGCCCTGCGGATCAGGCGGCGCAGCACGTAGCCGCGTCCGTCGTTGCCTGGCCGCACGCCGTCCCCTATCAGCATCAAGGAGGAGCGCACGTGGTCGGCCACGACGCGCAGGCGCACGTCGTCGGCGTAGGCCTCGCCCGCCTCGGGCCCCGCGGCGCCCAGGCCGTAGGTCTTCCCGCTCATCGCCTCCGCTGCGGCGATCACGGGGAAGACCTCGTCGATCTCGTACATGTTCGGCTTGTCCTGCATGATGAAGGCCAGGCGCTCCAGGCCGGCCCCCGTGTCGATCGCGGTCCGGTCGAGCTTGCCGACCAGTTCGAAGTCGTGCCCGGACCCCTCGCCGCGGACGAACTCGTCGAACACCAGGTTCCAGATCTCCAGGAAGCGGTCGCCCCCCGTGTCGACCACGGGCCCCCCGCCGGGGCCGTATTGCGGTCCGCGGTCGTAATGGATCTCGCAGCACGAGCCGGCCGGCCCGGGCTGCCCCGTCGACCAGGAGATCTCGGCGAAGGGGAGGCGCTGGATGCGCTCGGCGGGCAAGCCGATCTCACGGGTCCAGTAGTCGAAGGAGACCTGGTCCTCTTCCCAGATCGTCATCCACAGGCGGTCGCCGTCGAGCCCGTAGCCGCCCTGGTCGCGGGGGTCGGTGAGCAGGTGCCACGCGAAGTCGATCGCGCCCTCTTTGAAGTAGTCGCCGAAGGAGAAGTTGCCGTTCATCTGGAAGAACGTGCCGTGGCGCGTCGTCTTGCCCACGTTGTCGATGTCGTTCGTCCGCACGCACTTCTGCACGGAGGCCGCCCTGGGCCACGGCGCCGGCTCCGTTCCGAGGATGTAGGGGATGAAGGGGACCATTCCCGCGACCGTGAACAGAATGGAGGGCTCGGGCGAGATCAGGGGGACTGAGGGGCGGATCTCGTGATCCCGGGCGGCGAAGAACTCCAGCCAACGGCTGCGGATTTCACTGGTGCGCATGAGAACCCATCTTAGACAACAACCACCCCAGCCTCCACATCGCCCACGCGGGCGCATGCGACATCACTCCGTCGTGTTGGTGGAAGGGACCCTGTGGGGCCGGCGCGGCCGCTGAGCACGGCGGACGGCGGGGCCTCCGGCGCTCCCCGGCACCGGGGGCGGCCCCGCACGGCCCTGCGGTTACGACAACGCGCCCCGGGGCGCAGTGCCCCGGGGCGCGCGGGCCCGTGTCAGCGCGAGTAGTGCTCGACGACCATCTGGACGTCGCAGGTGACGGGGACCTCTGCGCGTTTGGGGCGGCGCACCAGGGTGGCCTTCAGGCGCTCGAGGTCGACGTCGAGGTAGTCGGGGACCTGGGGCAGCACATCGCGGTGGATGCCCTGCGCGGCGATCTCGAAGGGGACCGTGGTCTGCGACTTGGGCTTGACCTGCAGGGTCTGCCCCGGATTGACGCGGAAGGAGGGGCGGTCGACGATCTTGCCGTCGACCAGGATGTGGCGGTGCACGACGAACTGGCGGGCCTGCTGGATGGTACGGGCGATACCCGCGCGCAGGACGAGCGCGTCGATGCGCATCTCGAGGAGCTCGACCAGGTTCTCACCGGTCAGGCCGGCGGTGCGGCGGGCCTCCTCGAAGGCGCGGCGCAGCTGGGCCTCGCGGATGCCGTACTGGGCGCGCAGGCGCTGCTTCTCCTTGAGGCGGACCGCGTAGTCAGAATCCTGGCGGCGGCGCGAACGGCCGTGCTCGCCGGGGCCGTAGGGGCGCTTCTCGAAGTAGCGGACGGCCTTGGGCGTCAGGGCCAGGCCGAGGGCGCGCGACTCGCGCACCTGCTTGCGGGAACGGTTCTTTGCCATGTTCTCTTTTCTTTCCTGTTTCCAGTGTCATGCCCGTGCCGGGCACGGGCATGGGGCCAACTCTTGCGGCGGTGCCGCACGGCTAGGGCCCCAGGGAGCCTTCCGCAGAAGGCAGCCCCGCCATGCTAGCGCATTTCCAGGAGGTTCCTGATCGCCTCGAGCCTCTTCGTGATGAGCGCCTCGTTTCCATTGCGGGTCGGCTCGTAATACCGGACCCCGACGAGGTCGTCGGGTAGGTACTGCTGCGCCGCGACGTGGTGGGGCGCGTCGTGCGCGTAGACGTACCCCTCCCCGTTGCCCAGGCCTGCCGCGCCCGGGTAGTGCGCGTCGCGCAGGTGGGCGGGGACGGGACCGCCCTTGCCCGCGCGCAGATCCGCCAGGGCGCGGTCGATCCCCGTGTACGAGGCGTTCGACTTCGGCGCCGTGGCGACCGCGATGACGGCCTGGGCCAGGACGATCCGCGCCTCGGGCATGCCGACCATGGCGACCGCCTGCGCCGCGCTCACGCAGGTGGTGAGGACTTCCGGGGCGGCCATGCCCACCTCCTCGGAGGCGGCGATCATGACGCGCCGGGCGATGAAGCGCGGATCCTCCCCCGCCTCGATCATCCGCGCCAGGTAGTGGAGGGCGGCGTCCACGTCGGAGCCGCGCATCGATTTGATGAACGCGGAGGCCACGTCGTAGTGCTGGTCCTGGTCCCACCGCACCAGCGCCCGGTTTGCGGCGGCCTCGACCTGGGGGAGGCCGATGGACGCTCCGCCCGCCCCGGCGGCCGCCCCCGCCGCGGCCTCGAGCAGGGTCAAGGACTTGCGGGCGTCCGACCCCGCCAGGCGCACGAGGGCGTCGCGCGCCTCGTCGGTGATGGTGAACGCGCCCGCGAGCCCCCGGTCGTCGGCGAGGGCGCGCTCGATGAGCCCCGCGACCGCCGCGCCGTCGAGCGGGCGCAGCGTGAGCAGCAGGGAGCGCGACAGGAGCGGTGGGATGACGGAGAACGACGGGTTCTCCGTCGTCGCGGCGACCAGGACCACCCATCGGTTCTCAACGGCGGGCAGCAGGGCGTCCTGTTGCGACTTGGAGAAGCGGTGGACCTCGTCGACGAAAAGGACCGTCTCCCCGCCCCCGGCCGCGAGCCGCCTCCTGGCCCCGCCGACCACGTCGCGGATGTCCTTGACGCCCGAGGACACTGCCGACAGCTCTTCGAAGCGGCGGCTCGTCGTCCGGGCCACCAGGTAGGCCAGGGTCGTCTTCCCCGTTCCGGGCGGCCCCCACAGGACCACCGACGACACCGCGACGGAGGCGCCGGACGCCGGTTCGAGCAGACGCCGCAGTGGCGCGCCCTCGCCGAGCAGGTGGTCCTGCCCGACCACCTCCTCGATGCGCGCGGGCCGCATGCGGACGGCCAGAGGCGCGTCGGGGCTGTATGCGGGGACGCCCGCGTCATCGATGCCCTGGGCTGCGAAGAGATCCATGCGGACAGACTAACGCCCTGCGTGCGCAGGCGCGGGGCGGCCCCCGCTCTGGGAGGCCGCCCCGCAGAGCGCCTGGGGCTCAGCTCCCGCTCTTGCGCATGCCCCGCAGCGTCGGACCGGACATCACCTGGAGGACCACCAGGCCGCCGAGGATCAGCATGCACGCGCCGGCGCCCAGCAAGTAGCCGTTGAGGCCGTCCGCGGCGTCGGTGCGCAGCGAGTTCTCCAGCATCTGCGCGTGCGCGTTCATGGAAGCGGAGGTGTCGACCGCTGCGCCGTCCCCCGCGCCGGAGGCGGAGGTGGTGGCGACCTTGAACTGGGCCCACCCGACCAGGGTGTGGTCGCGCGTGGCGATGACGATCTTGTACTCGCCGTTGGGCAGGGACGGCAGATCCATCGACGCCTGGTTGTCGTCGCTGACCTGCAGCCACTGGGCCTGACGGCCCGGCAGGATGTTCGCGGAGACCCAGTCGCCGGCGGGCGCCTTGTCCGAGGGGACGTTCACGGTGACTTTGCCCGAGGCGAAGGAGGCGGAGACCCCCCCTGTGTTCGCGTCGGTGAGGTCGGACTCGCTGGCGACCGGCAGGACGGGCTCCCCATCCGGCTTCACCGTGTTGGAGGTCGCACTGGGCGTGGGATCCGGATCCGCGCTGCCGTCCGACTGTGCGGGGCCCGCAGTGCTGGGCGTCGGGTCAGGCGCGACAGGGGCGTGCGACGGCTCGGAGGGGACGGGCGGCTTCTCCGAAGTCGGCTCCTGCGGGGGCGTGTAGGGATCGGGGGTCTGCGTGGAGGGCTCCGGCTGCGGCTCGGAGCTGGGCACCGGATCGGGGGCCGGGGACTGGGGACGCGGACTGGCTGTGGTCGCATGGGACTGCGGGTCCGTGGTCGGCTCCTGCGTGGGGGCCGGGGCCGAGGTGGTGGGCGCCGGAGTGGTCGGGGTGGCCGTGGGCTGCGGAGCGGTGGGCGCCGGGGTGGTCGGGGCCTCGGAGGGCTCCGGCTCCGTGGTGGGCCCGGGCTCGGGCGCCTGGACGATCCGCAGGTAGTGCGCGGTCTTCGACTGCAGGGCGTCGCCCGCGTAGTAGACGTAGATCGTCAGCTTGTGCACGTCCCCGTCGTACCAGGAGGCCCTCTGGGGGTTGTTAGTGCCGTTCGGAAGATCGACGGATACGGCGAAGTCGCCGTCCGGGGACACCCGTCCGACGGCGTAGAAGTCGTCCCTGGCGAGCGGACCGCCCGTATCCGGGTTGGTCTGCGGCTCGTAGCGGGTGACGGCGCCCTCGTCGAGGAGGACGCCGACGTAGGCCCCCTTCGCCTCGGATTCAGTGGGGGTGAAGTCCGACCCGGGTATCACTGTGACACGCACTTCGGTGCTGGGGAGCTCGAGCGGCATGAACGGGTTGTCCCACCGGTCACTCGCCGTCGCGGGGAGCATGACGGCGACGACGAGCACGAGGACGGCTCCGAGTCCAACGGTCAGGAACCGGAGTTGATTGGCGATCTGCCGCTGGGCGCTGACCGCGGCTCCGCGCGCGTGCTTCATCCCATCCTCCTTCGCGCCGACGGATCGGCATAATACGCGTCGTCTACCAGACTAGCAAGAAGCTGGTGATCATGACGAGGAACAAACTACACCAGCGCGCGAACATTTTCCACAAGGTTTGTCGAGAAACACTAATCCGGCCGCGCCGTCCGACTGCACCCCGGGAAAAGGTTGGAACGGCGCCTAATGCGGGTGGGCCATCCTGCGGATGAAAGTGAAGGCGACGGTAACACCGAGGAGCAGCAGGCCGGCGCCGCCGACCATGACCCAGCTGTTGAGCCCGGAGGCCGATTCCTCACTGGACCCGCCGCCGGCGTTGGGGGGGACCGCCGCGTCCGCCGATACCCGGGTCGGCTCGGTGCTCGGCGAGGCGGAGGGCCGGGCCGTCGTCGGGCGCGTCGCGGGGGCGGTGCCCTGGGGAGGGGCCGCCGAGGAACCGCCGCCGGATGCCCCGTCCGCTGGGCCGGAGCCGGCATCGCCCTCCTGGGGGACGCGCACGGGGCCCCCGGGCGCTGCGGGCAGCGGATCCTGAGTCCGCGCGGGGGGCGCGGGCGCAGCGGGGACCTGCGCGGAGGCGAGCTCCTCCGACGCGGGAGGGGCGGTGGAGGGCTCGGCGGCCCGGGGGGCAGCGGTCGTGGGAGCGGGCTCCGGAGTCGGCGGGGCCCCCTCGGCGGCCCCGTCCTCCACGGCCCGCGCCCCGCCCCTCGATTCGAGTGACGGCTCCCTGGAAATGGTCGGCGCGGAGCCCGGGCCAGTGGGCGTTTGCGAGGGCGAGGACGCCGAGGGGGACGGAGCAGGGGCAGAGGGCGCCGGACTCGACGACACGGACGGGGACGGAGCAGGGGTTGAGGGCGCCGGACTCGGCGACGCCGACGGGGACGTGCCCGAGGGCGAGGGGGACGGCGACGACGGGGTTTCCGCCGGGACGGGCTTCTCGGGACTGTTCGCGCAGTTCTCCGGGCGCAGCGGGGTCAGCGCGCCCACCACCGAGACCGAGAAGGTGACGCGCGCGCCGCTCGCGCCGTCGCTGATCGTAACCGTGTGCCTGCTGCCGGCCTCCCAGTCGTCGGGAACCGCGATCGCGGCCGTGAAGGCGCCCTGGGCGTCGAGTTCGACGACGTCCCACACCTGCCGGTCTTCCGCCAGGGAGCGCTGCGCCCATGGGGGGAGCTGCCTGTCGGCGGGGCGCAACTGCTTGCCCTCGTCCAACGCGACCGAGACGAACGCGCGCGCCGAGGCGACGACGGTCCAGCCGGTGCCCGACAACACGGCCCTCTGGCCGCGGACCCACTGGGAGGGCACCGTGATCCGGGAGGCGCCCCCGGACACGATCCGGCATCCGGCCTGGCCCGCGCCATCGACTGGGGAGCCCCATAAATCCACGCTACTGGTCAAATTGCCGCTCTGGGCGTCGGCGCGCGCCTGAGAGCCGCCGTCCATGGCAATCGCGCCCACACCCAGTGCGGCGCCCGCGCACACCACGACGAGGCGCGCCAGACGCGACGCGCCCGTCGGTGCGAGTCCAGCCATCAGAGTCCCTTCGGAGCAGAGGCAACACCGAATACTGATCAGAATTTGTTCCAGTGTTGTAGTAACTAGATTCAGGATAAAGGATGCCGCGCACTCGCGACACCCCAGTTCGCGAAGTAGTACGCAAACCAGGGTATCAACACGCAGTTTCCCCTGCGATTCCGCCGCCCTTGTTCGACAAGTGTGACGCATTCTATTGCGGCGCGCTCCGCTTTCCTGACCCCTCGGTTACCACCGGGCGCCCGAGGGGGCGGTCCCGCGGACAAGGCCGCCGGGCCGCCCCCTCCCCCGTCGTGCGGGGCTCAACGGGTCAGTGGACCCAGACTCCCGAATCGTCGAACGTCCTGGGGACCCCGTTCACCCAGTGGCTGCCCGTCGCCATCGCGCCGGAGGGGAGGAAGTAGTACCAGTCCCCGCCGAGGTTCAGCCAACCGGTGGCCATGGCGCCACTGGGGTGCAGGAAGTACCACGTTCCGCCGTCGTTGATCCAGCCGATCGTCATCTGGCCCCCGTCGGCGAAGTGGTACCAGACGGCGTTGATCCGGTACCAGCCCGTGGCCATCGCCCCCGAGCCCCTCAGATAGTACCAGGCGCCATCGATCTGGGCCCAGCCCATCGCCATCGCGCCGGACGCCTCCAAGTAGTACCAGCTCCCATCGAGTTGGAGCCAGCCGGTGGCCATGGCGCCAGTCGCGGGGTCCAGGTAGTACCACACGCGGTCGACGAAGGCCCAGCCGGAGGCCTGGGCACCGGACGGGGCGTAGTAGAACCACTTCCCATCGGCCCGCGCCCAGCCGGTCACCATGTACCCGGCCGCGTCGAAGCGGTAGGTGGATCCGTCGATCACTTCGGTCCCGTCCGCGGTGAAGGTGCCGTCGGCGTGCCGGTACCACCAGCCGACGGAGTCCTGGATCCACTGGCCCTCCGGATCCGGCTCGGCCGCCACCACGTGGTACTTCTGGATGTAGTCGAGCTTCGAGGATCCGTCACGGGCTCCGCCCTTCGTGACGGCGTACACATTGCCCCGCCCGTCGGCACGCGCCTCGTTCGGCATGGGGCCCGAGTCGAGCGTCTGCAAGAGGGCGCCGTCCGCGTCGTGGACGGTGATGGTGCCGCTGTTGCGGTTGGTGACGTAGAGCAGGCGGTTGACTGCGTCGAAGGTCGCGTACAGCGCGCCGGAGCTGGGCTGCTCATCGCCCTCAGGAGCGGGGGGCGGGGTGGCCGCGTTGGACAGGACTTGGCCGTCCTTGGTGAGCACCGTGAGGGTGCCGCTGCCCTGATCGACGACGTAGAGCCTGCCGGTCCCGGGGTCGCGGGCGACTCCCGTGGCCTGTTGGACGTTGTCGGGCAGCGGGATGAAGTCCACCGCAGATGCTGCCAAGTCGACCCTGGCGACCTTGTTGGTCGAGGTCGACCCCACGTAGAGGACACCGCCCTCCGAGTCGAGCTCCAGGCCCATCGAGGCGAACTCCTCGGGGGTGGGGGCCAGGACGATGTCGTCGAGCTGGGCGAGGGTGGTCGTGTCGAAGACGTGGACCGTGTTCGAGCGCGCGGCGTTGACATAGGCGCGGCCCCTTGCCGCGTCGATGCGCACATCGCGGGAGTGGGAGACGATGCCCTTGTCGAACTGCTTGACCAGTTCGAGCGTGTCGGCGTTGTAGACGGCGATCGTGTTCTGACGGGTCTGGGTGATCCACACCGTGTTGTGGGCGTCGTCGACATCGACGCCATAGGCCGCATAGGGCATATTGGGAACGGGCTTCCCATCGCGCCCGGTGTACGTGTCATCGATGGCGGGGTTGATGTAGGCCTCAAGTTTGAGGGTGTCGGCGTTGAGCTTCATGATCGCCGAGCCGCCGAAGTCGGGTCCGGGGCGCCCGATCGAGGAGGTGACGTAGATCGAGCCGTGCCTGGGCGAGTAGGCCGTCTGGTAAAGACCGCCGAGCAGTTGGGTCTCGACGCCCGCGATGGAGCCGGCCTTGGCCGCGTCGGTGCCGGGAACGGCGGAAACCCGGGCGTTGGCGTCGGGGACGGGCTTGGGGGCGGACGCGTCGTCGGCCGCGGCGCTGGCCGATGGCGCCGCGGTGAGGGCGGGCAGGGCGGTGGCGCCGACTCCGAGGACCAGCGCGGCCGCGAGCGCGCCCGTCGCGATGCGGCCGAGCGGGCCGCGCGCGGTGGTTGAACGCATGGATTGACCTCCGTATTGATTTGCTCGGGCTTACTTTATATAGGGTTACCTAATTGCCCGGCCCTTCGAGGTTAGCACCCCTTCCGCGGCTGGCGGAAGGCCCTGTGGGGATGATCGCGCCAGGCCCCCGCCTCACGGCAACGGGATCACAATGGGCCTGCCCGTCTCGGGGTCGTCGATGATGCGGCAGGCCACGGAGAAGACGTCCTCTATGAGTTCGGCGGTCACGATCCGCCCGGGGTGCCCCTGCGCGACGAGGCGCCCGTCCTTCATGACCAGCAAGTGCGTGGCGTAGCGGAAGGCGAGGTGGAGGTCGTGCAGGACGGCCACGACCGTGCGCCCCTCGCGGTGGAGGCGCCCGGCCATGTTGAGCACTTCCAGTTGGTGGTTGAGGTCGAGGTAGGTGGTCGGCTCGTCGAGGAGCAGGATCCGCGTGCACTGCGCCAGGGCCATCGCGATCCACACCCTCTGGCGCTGGCCGCCCGAGAGCTCGGAGAGCCGTCGCGCCGCGAGGCCGGCGACGCCCGCGTCGGCCATGGCCCGTTCAACGGCGTCGTCGTCCGCCTCGCTCCACTGGCGCACGAGGCTCTGGTACGGGTACCGGCCGCGTCCGACCAGTTCCTCGACCAGCATGTCGTCAGGGGCATGGGGGGACTGCGGGAGCAGTCCCAGACGGCGCGCCACCCCCTTCTGGTTCATGGCGCGGATGTCCTGCCCGTCCAGCAGCACTCGGCCGCCCCGTAGCGCGAGGACCCGGGCGAGCGAGCGCAGCAGTGTCGATTTGCCGCACGCGTTGGGTCCGACGATGACAGTGAGCTCCCCGTCGAGGACATCGATGTCGACGTGGTCGAGCACGGGTGGGCGGTTGGCGTACCCCACGACGATGCCGCGCGCCCGCAGAGTGGGTTCTATGGCTTTCATATCCAGTTCCTCCGGTACTCGTGGGCCAGCAGGACGAGGAGGTACACTCCGCCGGCGCACCCGGTGACGACGCCGACCGCCAGTTCGCCGGGCGCGATGAGGCGTTGGGCGACGATGTCTGAGCCCAGCACCAGGAGCGCGCCGACCGCGGCGGACGGGGCGAGCAGGGAGCCCGGAGCGCCCGTGAGCCGGTGGGCGACGTGGGGGGCGGCCAGGGCGACGAACGCCACTGGGCCGGCCACGGCGGTGGCCATCGAGACCAGCACGATGCCCGTGCACACCGCGACGAGGCGGGTGCGCCCAGTGCGCGCGCCCAGGGCCGTGGCGGCGTCGTCCCCCAGGGGGATCAGCGACAGTGGGCGCGAGAGCCACGTGAGTGCGGGCAGGCAGGCGGCGAGCGCCGCCACCAGCGCTACGGTGCGGACCGTCGTCACGCCGGACAGCGATCCCGCGCTCCACATCTGGGCGCGCTGGGCGGCCTCCAGGGGGGCCTTGACGAGCAGGAGCGAGTTGAGGGCGCGCAGCGCGGCGGAGACGCCGATGCCGACCAGGACGACGCGCGCGCCCGCGAGCCGCGTCCCCCCGGCTAGTGCGAGGATGAGTGCGCCCGACACGACGCCGCCGATGACGGCGCCGATCGCGGTGGCGACGGGCGTGGAGCCGAGGACGATGATCGCGACGAGCGCCCCCGAGGCCGAGCCCGCCGTGAAGCCCACGATGTCGGGACTGCCAAGGGCGTTGGAGGACACGACCTGGAAGAGACGGCCCGATAGCCCCAGGGCGGCGCCCACGCCGATGCCCGCGATGGTCCTGGGCAGGCGGACCGACTGGACGAAGTAGACGCCCAGGAAGTCGTCGCCGGGTCCGGCGTCGCCCAGGAGGCGCCGGTAGGACTCCGCGGCGCTGAGCCCGTAGTCGCCGAGGGCGAGCGAGTGGGCCGCCAGCGCGAGAACGACGACCACGGCGGCAGTGGTGACCAGTGCGCTGCGCCGGTGCGCCCTGATCGACAGTCCCGCCGCGCGCGCCACGACGTGGCGGGGGCGCGCTGCCTTCGCCCCGCTCACGCCGACGCCCCCCGTCCGCGTGCCAGCGCCACGAAGAAGGGTGCCCCGATGAGGGCCAGGACGACGCCGACGGGGACCTCCTCGGGGACGAGCACCCTGGCCACGACGTCCGCGATGAGCACCCAGGCGCCGCCAAGGACGGCGCTGAGGGCGCTGAGAGCGCTTTGCCCCGATCCGACGAGCCTGCGCGCGATGAGCGGGACGGCCAGCCCGACGAAGCCCAGCGGGCCGCAGACCGCGGTCGCCGCTCCGGCGAGCGCGCCCACGGCGACCAGTCCGCAGGTCCGCACGACCCGCACCCGCACGCCCAGTCCGGCCGCGGCCTCGTCCCCGAGGGCGAGGACGCCCAGCGCCGGGCCGAGGAGCGCGGCGATGACGGCGCCAATAGCCAAGGGCGCGCACGCCCATGCCAGTGAGGAAAGGCGCACGCCCTCGAGGGAGCCCGACACCCAGTGGCGGAACTCGTTGAAAGCGAATTGGTCGGCGAGGACGACCGCCTGCGTGAGCGAGGACAGGGCCGCGGTGAGGGCGATGCCGGCCAGTGCCAGGCGGGCGCGCGAGCCGGGGCCGCCTCGCCCCGCCAGCAGGTGGACGGCACAGGACGCGGCCAGCGCCCCGGCCAGTGCGGCGGTGACGTTGCGCCCCTGCGCGGACACCCCGGTCGCTGCGCAGGCGCTGACGACCCCGAGGGCCGCTCCCGCGTTGACCCCGAGGATCCCGGGATCGGCCAGGGGGTTGCGCGTGAGCGCCTGCATGACGGCTCCTGCCAGGCCGAGCGCGCACCCGACGACGAGGCCGGCGATGGTGCGCGGGAAGCGCATCCGGACCACCACCTCGGTGTCGATCGGCGTCCCTGTGCCCGTGAGCGCCTGCCAGACCTGGGCCGGGGAGAGCACCCGTGAACCGATGGCGAGGGAGGCGGCCATGGCGAGGAACAGGATGAGGGCGCAGATGCCGAACACGGGCGCCCCGCGGAATGAGGGCGGACAGCACCCGGATCGGGCGCCGGACGGGCCCGCTCTCCGCCGGAGGGCGGGCCCCCTCCGCTCAGCGGTGCCGCGAACGACCAACGGTCACTTCAGGAAGGTCGACTCGATGTCGGACACGATCGTGTCCATGAGGATGTAGCCGCCGGTCGAGGTCCACACGGAGCCGTCGACGGGGACGACATGGCCGGCCTGCTCGGCGCCGAGGCTGGCGAAGCCGGGGGTCTGCCGGGCCTCCTCCAGTGCCTGGCGGGACGCCTCGACGCCGGCGCTGCCGCCCGCACTCGGGTTGTTGACCGAGGAACCGCCCAGGGTGCCGAAGAAGATCCAGTCGGCGTCGATCTGGTCGATGTTCTCCAGGGAGACCGGTTCGGAGTGGCCCGGGCCCTCCCTGTCCTGGTTGGCGGGGCGCTTCATGCCGAGGTCGCTCAGGGCGCGCCCGGCGGGCAGCTCCTTGAGGATGAGGCCCGCGGTGTCCCCCTGCCAGCGGACGACGGAGTACGTCTGGTCGAGGTAGCCGGCGGCGGCGAGCCCGGCCGAGACTGCGGAGACGTGGGCGTCGTACTCGGCGAGTTTCGCCTCGCCCTGGTCCTTGAGGTTGAGGGCGTCGGCGGTGACCTGGAAATTGGCGCGCCAGTCGCCCCCGGCGTCGCCGGTGTAGACGACCGGGGCCGTCTCCTTCAACGAGGCGAGCGCGTCGGGATCGTTCTTGATGGAGGTGCCGTCGACGAGGATGAGGTCCGGCTTGGCCGCGCCGATGGCCTCCACGTTGGGCTTGCCGACGGAGCCGAGGACCGCCACGGAACCAGCGCGGTCGGCCAAGTAGTTGGCAACGGTGTCCTGCCCGCGCCCGGCGACGGCCCCGATGGGCGTGACGCCCAGCGCCAAGGCGTTGTCGGTGGTGGGCTCGGAGAGCGTGACCACGCGGGACGGGCGGCTGGGGACGGTGACCTGCTCGCCGTTGGCGTCCACCACGGTGCGCGTGGCCCCCCCGGACTCCGCAGCGCCCCCGGTCGAGGCGGACTCGTCCGGGCCGCGCCCGCACGCGGCCAGTGAAAGGGTCATTGCGAGCGCCACCGCCGTGGCGCCGAGTCTACGAGCGATGCCCATTGCTTCCTCCATTCGGTACGGGATACTCCCATGGTCACTTAAAGCAAGGCTAGCCTAATCTAAATCAACGGAGGGTGGCTGGCTCGTTCTCGTTGTTTTCCTCTCACATCGCACAGATCCGGTCGAGGGCGTCGGAGAGCCCGTAGCGCCACCACGCGTAGTCGTGGCCGCCCCGGTACTCCCGGTAGCCCACCAGCGCCTCCCCCGCCGCCGCGGCGAAGGACCGGGCCAACCCCACCATCCCCGCCTCGTGGCTGCCCACCTGCACGACGACCCGCGCGTCGGCGGCGGGCACCAGGGATCCCCCGGTCAGGCCCCGCAGCAGGGACCCCTCTCCCCTGCCGCGCTGCGGTCCGCCCACCCAGTACGATCCCGACTGGCACACGCCCACGCCCACCAGATCCGGGCGCGTCAAGGCCAGGTGCGCGCAAGCGAGGCCCCCGTAGGACTGGCCGCAGACCACCATGGGGCGCTCCGCGCCCACGACTCCCGCGATGGCCTCGACCAGCGCCGCCACCCGCCCCGGGTCCGTGAGCGCGGCCTCGCGCCGGAGGGACCGCCCTGTGTCCACGAGGACGAGATCCCACTGCCCTGTGCGCCCTGACAGTGCCCGCACCACGCCGTTCGCCCGCCAGTTCGCCGCGTCGAAGAGCACGAGGACGCCCGGCTCCTGACCGGCGCCTCCCCGCCCGACGCCCCGGACGAGTTCCACCGAACGGGCCCCGCAGCCGCCGCCCCGGCTGCGCACGGCCTCCACGATCTCCACCCCGGACCCCGCCGCGTCCGGCCCATGGGCGCGCGCCCAGTCCGGGTGGGCGCGCGCCGAGGGCCCGTGCCACAACGAGGCGGGCATCGCGCGCCCGTTGGCGATGGCGCCCGGGCAGTGGGGGTCTGCCAGTCCGGCCATGTGGAAGGCCAGCCACCCGTCCCTGGTGCGGCCGGTACCGGATGGGATGGGCGAGGCGGACTCGACGACCTGGTAGCTCAGCACCCCGTCGCTGGGCAGCAGGCAGCACAGCGCCCACCAGCCGGTCGCCCCCACTGGTTCCATGAGGGCCGGACGCAGATCCTGGCGGTGGTTGTCGGTGAGGGAATTGAGGTGGAGCGCCACGCAGGCCGTCCCCGGGCGGGCACTGCGCCACAGGAACGTCGCGGGAACCATCTCGACGCCCCCGACACGGCGGGGCTCGCCGACCAGTGGCGTGCCCGCGCGCGCGAGCCCCTCCAGGCCCGGGCCGTCCGCTCCTGCCACCGCGCAGGGCAGGTCGAGGCGGATCGGCGCCCCTCCCTCCAGGGGCGTGGGATCCAGGCGCCGGTTCCAGCCGTCCGTCACTCGAAAAGGGACACGTCCCCCGCGCCGCGGCGCACCACCTCGGCGGTTCCGGAGGTGAAGTCGACGACCGTCGTCGGCTCGGCGTCGCCCACGGGCCCGACGACCACCAGGTCGACCCTGGAGCCGATGCTCTCGTCGACCTCCCGGCCGTCGGTCAACGGCTCGGTCTCGCCCGGCAGGATCAGCGTCGAGCACAGGAGGGGCTCGCCCAGGGCGGAGACGACGGCCTGCGTGATGGCGTGGTCGGGCAGGCGGACCCCGACCGTGTGCTTCTTCTTGTTGAGCGTCATACGGGGCACCTCCTTGGTGCCGCGCAGGATGAAGGTGTAGGGGCCGGGGGTCAGCGCCTTGATCGTGCGGAACTCGTGGTTGTCGAGGATCACGAGCTCGCCGAGCTGGGCGAAGGACGAGCACAGCAGGGAGAAGTTGTGCTTGTCATCGAGGCGGCGCACGTCGCGGATCGTGTCCATGCCCGCCTTGTTGCCCAGGCGGCACGCGATCGCGTACCCCGAGTCCGTGGGCAGGGCGACGACCCCGCCCTCGCGCAACAGGCCGACCACCTTGTCAACGAAGCGCTTCTGAGGGTTCACCGGATGCATCTCTACGTACGACATACACCTATTGTGCACGATACCCCGGGCGGCCGTGGGCGAAACGGCGGCACTCGCCCGATCGACCGCCCGCGCGGAGCCCCGTGCCCGCTGGAGGCACCGCCCGAACTCCTGGCGGTCCGGAGGGCCCGCCACGGGCACCCTGTTCGCGGCGGGGGCCGATGGGACAACCAGTTCGGCGGGTCGTGGCACCGCGGGCCCCGTGCCCGCGGCAGGGCCCCGGGAGCGCGGCTCCCGGGGCCCTGCGCGCGTTGGGGCCGCGCCGCTCAGGAGGCGGGGGCCTCCTCGCCGCGCTTCCTCGGCTCGGCGTCCACGCCCGCCTCCTTGCGCTGGGCGGGGGTGATCGGAGCCGGGGCGTCGGTGAGCGGGTCGTAGCCGCCGCCCGACTTCGGGAAGGCGATGACATCGCGGATCGACTCGGACTTGGTCAGCAGGGCCACGATGCGGTCCCACCCGAAGGCGACCCCGCCGTGCGGGGGCGCGCCGAACTTGAAGGCGTCCAGCAGGAAGCCGAACTGCGCCTGCGCCTCCTCCTCGCCGATGCCCATGACGGCGAACACGCGGTTCTGCACGTCCCGGCGGTGGATGCGGATCGAGCCCCCGCCGATCTCGTTGCCGTTGCACACGATGTCGTAGGCGTAGGCCAGGGCGTTGCCCGGATCCTCGTCGAAGGAATCGACCCACTCGGGCTTGGGGGAGGTGAAGGCGTGGTGGACGGCCGTCCACGCGCTGTGGCCGAGAGCCACGTCGCCCTCCGCCTCGGCGTCCCCAGCGGGTTTGAACAGGGGCGCGTCGACGACCCAGGTGAACGCCCAGGCGTCGGGGTCGATGAGGCCGCAGCGCTTGCCGATCTCCAGGCGGGCGGCGCCAAGCAGCTCGCGCGAGGGCGTGGGCTTGCCCGCGGCGAAGAAGATGCAGTCCCCGGGCTTGGCGCCGGTGGCCTCGGCCAGGCCCTCGCGCTCGGCCTCGGAGATGTTCTTGGCGACGGGACCGCCTAGGGCCCCGTCCTCGGCCACAGTCACGTAGGCCAGGCCCTTGGCGCCCCGCGCCTTGGCCCACTCCTGCCACTTGTCGAAGGTGCGACGCGGTTGGGAGCCGCCGCCGGGCATGACGACGGCGCCCACGTAGGGGGCCTGGAACACGCGGAAAGGGGTGTCCTTGAAGTAGTCGGTCAGCTCGGTCAGCTCCAGGCCGAAGCGCAGGTCGGGCTTGTCGGACCCGTAGCGCTCCATGGCGTCCTTGTAGGTCATGCGGGGGATCGGCGTGGCCAGGTCGTACCCGATCAGCGCCCACACGTTCCTCAGGACGTCCTCGGCGACGGCGATGACGTCGTCCTGGTCGACGAAGCTCATCTCGATGTCGAGCTGGGTGAACTCGGGCTGGCGGTCGGCGCGGAAGTCCTCGTCGCGGTAGCAGCGCGCGATCTGGAAGTAGCGCTCCATGCCCGCCACCATGAGCATCTGCTTGAAAAGCTGGGGGGACTGGGGCAGCGCGTACCACGAGCCGGGGGCCAGGCGCGCGGGAACGATGAAGTCGCGGGCGCCCTCCGGGGTGGAGCGCGTCAGCGTCGGCGTCTCGATCTCAACGAAGTCGTGGGCGTACAGCGTGTCGCGGGCCGCGCGCGACACCATCGAGCGCAGGCGGAGGGCGCGCTGCTCGGGTTCGCGGCGCAAGTCGAGGTAACGGTACTTCAGGCGCACCTCCTCGCCGACGTTGCCCGAGTCCTCCGCGTGGGACGAGACCTGGAAGGGCAGCGGCGCCGAGGGGTTGAGGATCTCGATGTCGTCGCCCATGACCTCGATGGCGCCCGTGGGCAGGTTCGGGTTCTCGTTGCCCTCGGGACGGGCGACGACCTCGCCGGTGACCTTGAGGACGAACTCGCTCCTGAGCTCGTGGGCCACTGACTCGTCGCGCACGACCACCTGGGCGATGCCCGAGGCGTCGCGCAAATCGACGAACGCGACGCCCCCGTGGTCGCGGCGCCTGTCCACCCAACCGGTGAGCGTGACGGTCTGGCCGATGAGGTCCTTCCCCAGAGAGCCGATGGTGTGAGTGCGGAGCACGTGCAGTCCTTTCGTCGGTGCCATCCGCGAGACGGGCGGAGGCACGTGGGATTCTACGCGCCGGGAGCGGTTGCGGGGAAACGCATCGACTAGAATCGCCGCTATGCCACGAACGTCACCCGCCTCCCCAGCCTCCTCGGAAAGGCCCCGCTGGCGCGCGCAGGAGGTGTCCTTGATGGTCGGCTCGGTCCTGCTCATCACGCTGGTCGCCTTCGAGGAACTGGCGTCGACGTCCATCATGCCCAGCGTGGTCGCCGACCTGGGGGCCGAACGGTGGTTCTCCCTGGCCTCGGGCGCCGCCCTGGCCGCCCAGTTGGCGGCCACCGTCGTCGCCGGCCTCGCGTGCGACTGGCGCGGTCCGCGTTTCGTCATGGCGTGGGGGCTGGCCCTGTTCACCTCCGGCCTCGTGGTGTCCGCGCTGGCAGGGACCATCTCCGTCTTCGTGGTCGGCAGGCTCATGATGGGCATGGGCGGCGGGCTGCTCATCGTGCCCCTCTACGTGCTGATCGGCTCCGTGGCCGACGCCTCCCACCGCCCCGCCTTCTTCGCGTCCTTCTCCTTGGCGTGGGTGGTCCCCAGCCTCGTCGGGCCCGTCATCGCGGGCTACGTGGTGCGCGCTTTCGGATGGCACCCGGTGTTCGGATTCGTCCCCCTGCTCACCGCCGTGGCCGTCCTGCCCCTGGTGGGGATCCTGCGCGGACTCACCCACCCGCCCAGCCCGCGCCCCCCGAAGCTGTGGGCCATGGCGCGCACCGGCGCGGTCGCGGGCACGGGCGCCGCGCTCATCCAACTCGCCGGCGCCCTCGACCCGGCGTGGCGCTCCGTCGTGGTGGCCGTGTTCGCCGCGGGGATCGCCATGTGCGCGTGGTCCCTGCCCCGGCTGCTGCCGCGCGGCGCGTTCGCACTGCGCCGGGGCATCGGGGCGGGCGTCATGGCGCGGCTGCTCGCCATGGGCGTCCAAGCCGGCGCGGGCGTGTTCATCCCCCTCCTCCTCCAGCGCATCCACGGCTGGCCCGAGCACACGGCCACCCTGTGGGTGTCCGCCGGCTCACTGGCGTGGGCGGCGGGGGCCGTCATCCAGTCGCGGGTCAAGAGCCCGGGGGGCCGCTCCCGCCTGCCCCTCGCGGGCACGGTGCTGCTGGCCGCGGGCGTCGCCTCCCTGGCGGCGCTGCTCACTCCGGCGGTCCCCCTGTGGGTGGCGCTGGCCGGGTGGATGGCCGCAGGACTGGGCACCGGGCTCTTCCACTCCTCCCTGTCCGTCCTGGCCCTGGAGATCACCCCCGCCGCCAAGCACGGGAAGGTCGCCTCGTGGTTGCAGGTCGCCGACTCGGCGGGGCCCGCCATCGAACTCGCGTCCGTGTCCGTCCTCATGGGCGTGTGGGCGGACTCGGGGGCGACCGGCGCCCTCGCCTACGCCCCGGCCTACGTGGTCGCGGTGGTCCTCGCCTGTGCGGCGGTCGCCGCGTCGAGGCGCATCGCGTGACCCCAACGCCGTGCGAGGGAGCCGGGTGGCGGGTACGGCGGGATCCCGGGGAACGGAGCTGACGGCCGGACGGGTGGCGCGTCCCGTCCGCGCGCCCATGGCCGGGCCCCGGACCGGCTCCCCCCAGGCTGCGCGCCCCTCCCCCGGTTGTGCGCTTTTTCCCCGGTTGCGTTCCCTCCCCCGGGTTACGCACACAAGGACCCCGATTTACGAAACACCCGCCGCACACAAGGGCTTGATTCCGCCCCTGTGTGCGATGCCGTGTTTCCTAATTCCCTCCCTTGTGTGCGACACCGAGAAGGACGGGCGGTGACGGGCCACGCGCCGCGGCCCGCAGGCCCCGAAGGGGGAGGCCGCACCCGCGCGCGTTATTGGCACCGACGCGCGTTGTTCGCACCGACGCGCGTTGTTCGCACCGGCGCGCGTTATATCCCCCTCGCGGTGTCAACGACCCCCTCGCGATGTCGACAACGCGCGCCTTCGCGCCCCAGCCCTTCCGGGGGCGCGCAGAAGGCGGCCTCGCAGGCCACTGCTGGCTACCGGGTCGAGCGGCCCGCATTCTCGAATCCGAAGAGCATGCTGACTGATTTCTTACACAGCATGCTGTTTTCAAACGCATAACGTCACTTTGAAAGCGTTATAACGCTTGCAAAGTGTGGCATCGCTTGGCAAGTGACGACTTCCCTTGCGAATCCCCCACTGGCCCTGGGGCGGCGCTGCGTGCCATGTGTCTGCGCAACGCGAACCGCGCCTTGCGAATCCCCCATCGGCCCCGGAGTGGCGCTGCGTGAGCTGCCCGATCCACCGCCTCCCGCGCCTTCGCCGAATGGGTCCTGCCCCAGGGCGCCAAGGCGCGCCCTGAGGCAGGAGCAACGGAGAGAAAGAGCAGCGAGGAGACGAAAACAGCACCGAACGCACTCAAGCGCCCGGAACCGGGGCTTGCCCCTGCGCGCCTGCGACCGAGCCCCCATCTTCACCGGCACCGTCTCCGACGTGCCCCAACCCCGCGCGCCTGAGAGCGAGGGCACCCCCTTCCGCGCTGGGGGGCAGCCCTGACTTGCCCGGGCGCGGGGGACCGAGTGGCCGTGCTCGGCCGCTGGGCGCTTCAGTCCTCGTAGCGGCGCTTGCCGAACCGGCGCGCGTCGTCGTTGCGCCCGCGCCCCTCGTCACGTCGGCGGTCCTTGTGGCCGAAACCCCTCCCGGACTCCCTCGCGCCGAAGTCGTCGCGCGCCCGGCGCTTCCTAATGTCCCTCTCCCAGCGCTCGGTCCTCACGGAGCGGTGCCAGCCGCCGCGCTGGGACTCGCGCCCTCCGCGTCCGTCCGCCTCGAAACGGTCACTGCGGTCGAAACGGTCACCACGACCAGGACGGCGGTCCTCGCGGTCGAAGCGCTCGTCGCGTCCACCGCGGTCCCCCCGGTCGAAACGGTCGCCCCTGCCGGAGCGCTCGAAGCCCCCGCGCCGGTCCTCGCCGAGGCGGTCGTCGCGGTCAGAGCGGTGGTCCCCCCTGGTGGGGCGGTCGAAGCGCTCGTCGCGTCCACCGCGATCCTCCCGCTCGGAACGGTCGTCACGATCGGAGCGGCGCTCGCCCCTGCCGGGGCGCTCGAATCCACCGCGCTCGAAGCGGTCGCGCCGCCCGGGGCCCTCGTCCACCCGGATCCGCAGCTGGCGGCCGGAGACGTAGCCCTTGGAGATGCGCGAGAGCTGCTCGGCGCTCAGATCCGCGGTGATGTCCACCAACGAGAACGTCGGGAAGATATCGATGTGCCCGATGTCCCGGCCGTCGATCCCGCCCTCTCCGGCGATGGCGCCGACGATGGAACCGGGCTTGACGCGGTCCTTCCTGCCGACCTCGACCCGGTAGCGCGTGCCCGGGCCCGCCACGGCGCGACCGCCCCCGCGGCGGCGGGCTCCGTCACGGCCGCCCTTGAGGGGCTTGTCCTTGTCACGCCCCGCCTCGAAGCTGGCGCCCACGAACTCCCCGGACTCGTCGAGCCCCTCCTCACGGCGGGCCCTGCCCCGCCCCCGGCGGTCGGACTCCGCTCGCGGCGCGGGGCCCTCGTCGCCAACGGCCTGGGCGATCAGCGCCGCCGCGACGTCCTCGACGTCCAAGGAGGCGGCCATCTGCTCCAGGAGCTCCCGGTACATTCCCAGGCGGCCCCGTTCGACCCGTGCGCCCACGCCCTCGAGCAGCCGGCGGGCCCGGAACTCGGACACGGCGGCGGGCGAGGGGATCGCCACTTCCTCCATCGGCGTCCCCGTGAGTTTCTCGATGCGGCGCAGGCGCGTGTGCTCGCGGGGAGTGAAGAACGTCAGTGAGCGCCCCTGGCGCCCCGCCCGGCCTGTGCGCCCGATGCGGTGCACGTAGGCCTCGGGCTCGCGGGGCACGTCGAAGTTGACGACCAGGGAGATCCTCTCCACGTCCAGGCCCCTGGCCGCCACGTCCGTGGCGACCAGGACGTCCAGGGAGCCGCTCTTGAGGCGCTCGACCATGCGCTCGCGCTCGGTCTGGGCGACGTCACCGGAGATGCCCGCCGCGCGGAATCCGCGCCCGGACAGCTCCAGCGACACCTCCTCGACATCGACGCGGGTGCGCACGAAGACGATGGCGGCGTCGGCGTCCTCCTGGCCCGCGGCGATGTGCTGGGCGCGGGTGGCTAGGACGCGGCTGAGGGCGCCGATCTTGTGCTTGTAGGGGACGACCGCGTAGGTCTGGTGGATCGTGTCGACGGTCGACGACTCCTCGGAGACGGCGACCTTGACCGGGTCCTTGAGGTGCTCGCGCGCCACCTTCTCGATGGCGGGGGGCATCGTCGCCGAGAACAGCGCCGTGAGACGGTCGTCGGGAGCGGAGGAGGCGATGGTCTCCACGTCCTCGGCGAAGCCCATGCGCAGCATCTCGTCCGCCTCGTCCAGGACCAGCATGCGCACACCGGAAAGATCCAGCGCGCCCTTCTCAATGAGGTCGATAACGCGGCCGGGGGTGCCCACGACCACCTGGGCGCCGCGCTTGAGGGCACCGATCTGCGGGCCGTAGGGGCTGCCGCCGTACACGGGGACGACCACCAGCTCCGCCGTGCGGGCCGCGAAGTCCTCGATGGCGGTGGCGCTCTGCATGGCGAGCTCGCGGGTGGGGGCGAGCACCAGGGCCTGGACGGCCTTCTCCTCCGCCTCGACGATCGCCAGCAGGGGCAGGCCGAAGGCCGCGGTTTTGCCCGTGCCGGTCTGGGCGATGCCGACGACGTCGCGCAGGTCGAGCAGAGGGGGGATCGCCTCGGCCTGAATGGGGGTCGGTGTGACGAATCCCATGTCTGTGACGGCCTGGAGGAGTTCGTCCGGCAGACCGAGGTCCGCGAAGGAGACCGTGTCCTCTTCTCCGGAGCCTCCGTCCTCCGCCGTGCTCCCCTCCTCTTCGGGGGCTTCGTCGGGGCCGCCGTCCTGGGCGGCGCGCGCCCCGTCGGCCCGTTCCCCGGTCGGCGCGCCGACGTCGACTGCGGCCGGGGCGTCCAGCGCGGGGGCGCTGTCCGCGGGCCGGACGGGCCCGGCCCCCTCGTGGGGAGCCGCGGTGACCGTGTCCGTCCCCCGGGGATCCGCCGGGGCGGTGGTCGCGTCAGAGGGGGCCGCGGCTCCGCCGGGGCCGTCGATGGCGTCAGAAGTCATAGGGGTGTCGGGCATGTGTGTTCCTCCGTGTTGATCGTGGATTGCAGAACCGTCTCGGGTGGGCCTGCGTCGGGCCCCGCGCGGCCCGCCTTGTCCACAACACATTCCGGTCGACCCGGGCACCATATTCAGGAGGCTGCGCCTCTTCGCTCCCCCACCCTATCGGTTGGACCGCGTCCAGGGCCCCAACCCGCCGGTGACTTCTCTCACCGGTGGTGTGCGGGGAATCAGGGCCGGACCGGGGCCCTTCCCTGATGCAACGACGGGGTCGGCGTCCGTAGGATGGCGTTATGAGCGACGAGAAGCCCCTGGACGAGGAACCCCCGAAGAAGCGCCGCCGCTCGGCCCGCGCCATCGGCGCCGGAGTGGTCGTGGCGGTCCTCGTGGTCACGGGCGCGATCGGGTGGGCCCTGCACGCCTACGGCCCGCACTTCGGGATCTGGTTCCCCCCGCCCTCGGCGCGCGACTACGGGCGCACCGCGCTGGGGCTCCTCGACGACGGCCTGTACGCGGACACCCCCCAGTGGGCCGCGGCCCGCGCCGACGCCGCCACCCGCATCGACGCCGCCACCACCCACGACGAGGTCGACGCCGTCCTGGGCGATGCCATCGGAGTCGCCGGCGGCAAGCACTCCTTCCTCGCGGACGCCGACTCGGACGAGCAGGGGGCCGACTCCTACGAGGCGCCGACTTGGTCGATGAGCGGCTGCGTGCTCACGGTCGCCCTGCCCGGCTACATGGGCACGCCCGAGCAGGGCAGCTCCTACGCCAATTCCATCGCCGACGCCCTCAGCCAGGACGACCTGTGCGGTGTCGTCGTCGACCTCCGCGACAACGACGGAGGGGACATGGGCCCCATGATCGCGGGCCTCTCCCCGCTGCTGCCCGACGGCGTCGTCGCGACCTTCACCATCGGCGACCGGCGCACCCCTGTCGCGCTGTCCGACGGAAGGGTCTCCGGAGGGGGCACCCCGACCTCGGTGGGCCAGAGGGCGAAACTCGCGGTGCCCGTGGCCGTCCTCACCTCCGAGCGGACGGCGTCGTCGGGCGAGCAGGCCCTCCTGGCCTTCAGGGGGATGGCCAATGTGCGCACCTTCGGCCAGCCGACCGCGGGGTACGCCTCGGTGAACACCGCGATCCCCCTGTACACGGGCCGCACGATGGTCCTCACCGTCGGCACCACCACCGCGCGCACGGGCGAGGAGTTCGGGGACGAGCCCATCGCGCCGGACGAGATCCGTGAGGCCGACGAGGCGCCCGCCGCCGCCCAGGAGTGGATCGCGAACAACCAGTGACCACGGGCGGCGCGCTCGGACCGGGACGGCCGGCGCAGGCCGAGCGCCTGGGGCGGGGAGCGCTCAGACCGGGACGACCCCGGGGGCGAGGTCCTGCGCGGGCGGCGCCCACGTAGCGGGGTCGGCCTCCACCTGCTCGCCCGAGCGGATGTCCTTGACCGTGTCCGCCCCGTCGGAACCGGGGAACCACACGAAGGGGATGGCGCGCCTGTCGGCGAACTTGATCTGCTTGCCGAACTTCGCGGCACTGGGCGCGACGTCCGTGGGGATGCCCCGTGCCCGCAACGCGCGGGCGACCGCCTCGGAGCGCTCCCGCTCCTCCTCGCTGGCCACGGCGACGACCACGGCGGTCGGCACCGGGCGCGTCGCGCGCACCAGGGGCGCCGAGATCATCCGGGACACCAGGCGCGAGACGCCTATCGACAGGCCGACGCCCGGGTAGGAGCGCTTGGAGTCGCTGGCCAACGAGTCGTAGCGCCCGCCCGAGCAGATAGAGCCCAGATCCTCGTGGCCCTCCACCTCCGACTCGTAGACCGAGCCCGTGTAGTAGTCCAGGCCGCGGGCGATCCGCAGATCCGCGACGAGCGCGCCCGGCATGCGGGAGCCCGCGGCATCCAGCAGCGCGCACAACTCGCCCAGGCCCTCCTCCAGGAGGGGCCCCGACAGGCCCAGCTCCGCCACCCGGGAGCGGACCTCGGAGGACGAAGCGCTGCGGATGCGCGCCATCTCCAGCAGCGCGCGCGCCTGCGCGGCTCCGATGCCACTGCCTGCGAGCTCCCCGGCGACGCCCTCCGCGCCGATCTTGTCGAGTTTGTCCAGGCCCCGCAGCGCGGCGTCCACGTCGCCGACCCCCAGGCACTCGCACGCGCCCTGGACGACCTTGCGGTTGTTCACGAGGACCCTCACGGGCGGGATCGGCAGGGAGTTGAGGGCCTCCGCCATGACCAGGGGCAGGTCGACCTCGAAGTGGAACGGCAGCTGCCCGTTGCCCACCACGTCGATGTCGGCCTGCGTGAATTCGCGGAAGCGCCCCTCCTGCGGGCGCTCACCGCGCCACACCTTCTGGATCTGGTAGCGCTTGAAGGGGAAGTCCAACTCGTTGGCGTTCTCGACGACGTAGCGCGCGAAAGGGACCGTGAGGTCGAAGTGGAGGCCCATGCGGCGCTCCTTGCCGGGGCGGCGGCCCCCCTGCTCGGCCTTGAGGGCCTGCAGGCGGTCGAGGACGTAGATCTCCTTCGAGGTCTCGCCCTTGGCCTCCAGCTGCTCCAGGGTCTCGACGGCGCGCGTCTCGATCCCGCAGAACCCGTGCAGCTCGAAGACGCGGCGCAGGGCGTCGAGCACGTACTGCTCGACGACGCGCCCGTCGGGCAGCCACTCGGGGAATCCGGACAGGGATGTGCGGGCCATGGAGGGATCCACTTCCTTTCGCGGCGCCTCAGCCGATGCGGCGGGCGCGGATCAGGTACTCGTTCGCCGCGATCTCCTCGGCCATGGTGGTGGCCGGCCCGTGACCGGGGATCAGGACGGTCGCGGGGTCGATCGCGTTGGACACGGTGCGCAGGCTGTGGCGCATCTGCGTCTCGTCCCCGCCGGGCAGGTCGGTGCGCCCGACGCTGCCGCGGAAGATGACATCGCCGCTGAGGGCCCACGGCACCGGGCCGTCGGAGTGGTAGAACGAGGTGTTGTCGACACGGATGTCCAGCTCGCACTCGCCCAGGAACAGGGCCGACCCCTCCGAGTGGCCGGGCGCGGGCAGCATGCGCAGCCGCACGCCCTCCACGATCTCGAAGGCGCCCGCGGGCACGGGCTCCACGCGCTCGGGCTTGACCCACTCCCCCGCGAAACCGGGGGCGGGCAGGGGGACGTGGGCCGCGGGGTCGTCCATGCGGTATACGTCAGGGCCGGGCAGGTACACGGGCAGCTGCGGCCCGTCCGTCCACCCGGCGACCGCCGCGCAGTCCCACACGTGGTCGGGGTGCCCGTGGGTCGCCAAGACGCCGCCCACGCCCACGCCCTCGCGGTCGAGGACCTCGCGCAGCAGGTGCTGGACGCCGGCGGAGGGGTCGACGACCAGGGCCGCCGAGCCCTGGGCCGGGACGAGGACCAGTGCGTTCGCCGCGTAGTAAGGCGAGGGGATGACGTGCAGGCGCATGGGTCAGGCGATCGTGGAGGAGATCTGGTCGAGCCAGGCCCTCTTGGTGGTGAGGGCGTCGCGCACCGACTCGGCCCTCTTCTTGTCTCCGGAGGCCTCGGCGCGCGCCAGTTCGGCCTCGAGGTCGGCGATCTGCCCCTCGAGCTGGCCCAGGACCCCGGCCGCGCGGGCGCGGGTCTCGGGGTTGGTGCGCTGCCACTCGCGCTCCTCCGCCTCGCGCACCGCGGCCTCGACGGCGCGCAGCCGGCCCTCGACGCGGTGCAGGTCGGAGGAGGGGACGCGCCCGACCTCCTCCCAGCGGTCCTGGATGCGGCGCAGTTGGGCCTTCGTCTTCTCCAGGTCGGTGACGGGCAGGATCGCCTCGGCGTCCACCAGGATCTCCTCCTTGGCGGCCAGGTTCTGCCGGTACTCGGCGTCGGTGGCCTCGTCCTTGGCGCGGCGGGCGTCGAAGAAGACCTGCTGGGCGGCGCGGAAGCGCGCCCACAGGGCGTCGTCCTCCCTGCGCGAGGCGCGGGGGGCGGCCTTCCACTGGTTCATGAGGTCCCGGTAGGCGGCGGTCGTGCGCCCCCAGTCGGTGGAGGTCTGCAGGGCCTCCGCCTGTGCGATGAGCCGCTCCTTGATGCGCTTCGCCTCGGACTGGGCCTGGTCGAGCTGCGAGAAGTACTGGCGGCGGAGGCGGTCGAACTGGCTGCGGGCCGAGGAGAAGCGCTTCCACAGCTCGTCCTCGGTGCTCTTGTCCAGGCGCGGGCCCCGCCGTTGGAGGGTCTTCCACTCCTCGAGGAGCTCGCGCAGGGCCTGCCCGGAGTTCTTCCAGTGGGTGCGCGCCGGGTCCTGGGCGACGATGGCCTCGGCGCGCTCGACGACGCCCGTGCGCTGGGCGAGGGCCTGCGCCTTGGCGGCCTTGCGCTCCTCGCGGGCGGTCTCCTTGCGCGCCTGGGCCGCCTCGGCGACCCTGTCCACGCGACGGCGCAGCGCCGCGAGGTCGCCGACGACGTTCGGCTCCGCGATCTGCTCGCGGATGGAGGCCAGGGTCGTGTCGATCTCGCGGGGCGCGAGCTGGGCGAGGCGGTCCTCGAAGAGGCGCACGGAGGCCTCGAGGTCAGCGTAGCGGCGCTCGTAGAGGGCGTAGGGCTGGGCGGGGATCCCCTCGGGGTAGGCGCCGATGGCGCGCTCCGAGTCCCCGTCCTTGACGTACACGGTTCCCTCCGCGTCGATGCGGGCGAAGGGGTGGGCGGGCACCTCCGGGGGCGTGCCCGCGGACGGAGCACCGCCGACCGGGACCGTGGCGGCCGTGTCGACGGGGTTGTTCTCTTCGGATGGAATCGGCGTCGTAGTCACGATTTTCCTTCTAATACGAGGGCGTTCGCCCGGGCGCTGCTGCGCGCCTCATTAGGCGCACACGCCCCAGTGTGTCACATCTAACGCCGATGACGGAAGCGGATGGACGCATTAGGACGGAGATAACACCGCTGCACCGGTGTTCTCACCGTACAGGACGACGCGCCCCTAGTCCGACAGCCGCACCGCCTCGAAGACCCCGTCCACGCGCCGCAGCGCCGCCAGCACCGCGTTGAGGTGGCCCAGGTCCGCCAACTCGAAGCTGAAGCGCCCGCCGGCCACCTGGTCGCCGGAGGTGTTGAGCGAGGCGGAGAGGATGTTGACCCCGTAGTCGGAGAGCACGCGGGTCAGATCCGACAGCAGGCCGCCCCGGTCCAGGGCGCGCACCTCGATCTGCACGCGGAAGGGCGCGCCCGCCCCCTCCCCGCTCCAGCTCACGTCGACGAAGCGCTGCGGCTGCAGCTCGCCGAGGCGGACCGCGTTGGCGCACGTCGAGCGGTGGATGGAGACCCCCTGGCCTCGCGTGATGAATCCCACGATTTCGTCGCCGGGCACCGGGGTGCAGCACTTCGCGAGCTTCACCCAGATCTCGTTCGGGCTCATGCCCGCCACCACGATCGCGCCCTCGCGGGCCGGGTCCTGGCGCATCTTGGGCTGCCCCGGCGTCACCGCCTCGGAGAGGGTCTCCTCCGTTCCGTCGCCGCCGCCCAGGTTGTCGACCAGCCTCGTCACGACGCTCTGGGCCGACACGTGCCCCTCGCCGAGGGCCGCGTACAGCCCCGACACGTCCGGGTAGCCGAAGGACGTGGCCACCGACAGCACCGACTCGTGGCTCATGAGGCGCTGCAGCGGCAGGTTCTGCTTGCGCATCGCGCGCGCCAGCGCCTCCTTGCCCGACTCGATGGCCTCCTCGCGCCTCTCCTTGGAGAACCACGCCTTGATCTTCGAGCGCGCGCGCGGCGAGGCCACGAATGCCAGCCAGTCGCGCGACGGCCCCGCCTTGTCCGACTTCGAGGTCACGACCTCGACGGTCTCGCCCGACTCCAGCCTGGTGTCCAGCGGCACCAGGCGCCCGTTCACCTTCGCGCCCACCGTGCGGTGGCCGACCTCGGTGTGGACCGCGTAGGCGAAGTCCACGGGCGTCGCCCTGGCCGGCAGGGTGACGACCTCCCCCTTGGGGGTGAAGACGTAGACCTCGTCGCCGGCGATCTCGTAGCGCAGCGAGTCGAGGAACTCCTCGGGGTCCCCGGTCTCGCGCTCCATCTCCACCAGGGCGCGCAACCAGTTCGCCTGCTCGTCGGCCCCCATTTTGTCGGTCTCGCCCTGGGCGTTGGGGTTCTGCTTGTACTTCCAGTGCGCCGCCACGCCGTGCTCGGCGCGCTCGTGCATGTCGAAGGTGCGGATCTGGATCTCGACCGGCTTGCCGCCCGGGCCCACCACCGTCGTGTGCAGCGACTGGTAGAGGTTGAACTTGGGCATCGCGATGTAGTCCTTGAAGCGGCCCGGGATCGGGTTCCACCTGCCGTGCAGCGAGCCGAGGACCGCGTAGCAGTCCTTGATGGACTGCACGAGCACCCGCACGGCCACCAGGTCGAATACCTCGTCGAAGGCCTTGCCGCGGACGATCATCTTCTGGTAGATGGAGTAGTGGCTCTTGGGCCGTCCGCTCACCGTCCCCTTCGTGCCCGAGCGGCGCAGGTCCTCCTCGATCTGGTCGATGACGTCGCGCAGGTACTCCTCGCGCTGGGGGGCGCGCTCGGCCACGAGGTGGTCGATCTCCTCGTAGATCTGCGGGTACAGCGTCTTGAAGGACAGCTCCTCCAGCTCCCACTTCACCATGTTCATGCCGAGGCGGTGGGCCAGGGGCGCGTAGATCTCCAGTGTCTCCTGCGCCTTCTTCGCCGCCGAGGCCGCCGGGACGAAGCGCCACGTGCGCGCGTTGTGCAGCCTGTCCCCCAGTTTGATGAGCAGCACCCGGATGTCGCGGCTCATGGCGACCAGCATCTTGCGCAGCGTCTCGGACTGGGCGGCCGCCCCGTAGTGGACCTTGTCGAGCTTGGTGACGCCGTCCACCAGGTCCGCGATCGCGTCGCCGTACTCCGCGCGCAACTGGTCGAGGGTGTAGTCGGTGTCCTCCACCGTGTCGTGGAGCAGGGCCGCCACCAGCGTGGGCGTCGTCATGCCCATCTCAGCCAGGATCGTGGCCACGGCCACCGGGTGCGTGATGTAGGGCTCCCCGCTCTTGCGCGTCTGCCCGCTGTGGCACGCCTCGGCCGTGCGGTACGCCCTTTCGACCACCGCGATGTCGGCCTTGGGGTGGTTGGCCCTGAGCGCCCGGACCAGGGGCTCGATCTGGGGGATCGTGGCGCGCGAGCGCGCGCCGAACCACAGCAGGCCCGAACGCACCCGCGAGCCCGCCGCGGGCAGCGCAGCGCCCTGTCCGGAGTTGTCATCGCCGCTCATGCACACATGATAGGCGAATGCGCGGGGCCGGCGGCCACTGCAACGCGGTCGTCGGCCCCGGGGCGGGCGCGCGAGCCCCTACACCTTGAGCGCGGTCTCCACCGTGATGCCCCTGAGGCGCTCCCTGCCCTTGAGATCCGTGAGCTCGAGCAGCACCGCGACCGCGGCCACGTCGGCGCCGCACTGGCGGATGAGCTCGACCGCGGCCCCGGCCGTCCCGCCTGTGGCCAGGACGTCGTCGATGACGAGGACCCTCGAGCCGGGGACGACCGACTCGGGGTGGATCTCCATCCGGGCGCTGCCGTACTCCAGGGAGTAGTCGACGCCGATAACGTGGCCGGGCAGCTTGCCCGCCTTGCGGATCGTGAGCATCCCCAGGCCGAGCTCGGTGGCCACCGGGGCGCCCAGGATGAAACCGCGCGACTCCAGTCCGGCGACGGCGTCGATGCGCCCCTCGTAGCGCGAGCCGATCAGCTCGACGAGCTCCTTGAAGGCCGGTCCGTTCGCCATGAGCTCCGTGATGTCGCGGAAGAGGATCCCGGGCTCGGGGAAGTCGGGCACCTCCACCAGGTTGTCGCGCACCAGTTCGGCGATGCGCTCTCCGAGTTCTCCGATCATCGCTGCCTCCTGCGCCGGGGCTGGGCCGCCTGGCCGAGGTGGCGTCCCGGCTTGATGGGGGCGACCTTGACCCGGGCGGGCTCCCCGTCGGGGCCCTCTGCGCTGGCGCGCTGCTTGGCGACCGCCTTGTTGTGCTCCTGGGTCCTCCTGCTCATCTCCTGGAAGGTGACCAGCAGCGGCGAGGCGATGAAGATCGAGGAGTAGGTGCCGGCGATCATGCCGATGAACAGGGCCAGCGAGATGTCGGTGAGGGTGCCCGTGCCCAGCAGCACCGACCCGATGAGCAGGATCGAGCCGACCGGCAGCAGCGCCACCACGGAGGTGTTGATGGAGCGCACCATCGTCTGGTTGACGGCCAGGTTCACGAACTCGGCGAAGGTGTAGTGCTTCTGGTCGTAGACGTCCGCGGTGAGCTCGCGGACCTTGTCGAAGACCACGACGGTGTCGTAGAGCGAGTAGCCGAGGATCGTGAGGAAGCCGATGACGGTGGCCGGGGAGACCTCGGCCTGCGTGATGGCGAAGACCCCCACGGTGACGGCGATGTCGTGCAGCAGCGCCAGCAGGGCGGACGCCGCCATCCTCCACGACCGGAAGTACACGGTCATGAGGAGCGCCACCAGGGCCATGAAGATCGCCAGGGACTGCGCGGCCTTCGTGGTCACCGCCGAGCCCCACGAGGGGCCGATCGAGGAGGAGGCCACGTCGGCCGAATCGACGCCGTAGGCGCCGGCCAGGGCGCTGCGCACCGTGGCTGTCTGCGCGGTGTCCAGCGAGTCCGTCTGGATGCGCACGCCGGTGGAGCCCACGCGCGTCACCTTCGCCGAGGACACGAGGCCCGTGCCCGTCACCGCACGGGTGGCGGTCGACTCGGACTGGTCGGCGACGTTGGTCACGTCGAACTGGGAGCCGCCGGTGAACTCGATCGAGCGGTTCAGGCCGAGCAGGCCGGCCAGCGCGAAGCACACGACGATCACAGCGGCGGCGACGCCGACGAACGCCTTGCGCCTGGGGACGACGCGGTAGGACTTGTCACCCGAGTACAGGGCGTTGCCCCACTGAGCGAAACTCATCATTTCAGCGTTCCCCTTCCTGCTCGGCGGCGCCCGTCCGGACGGCATCGGCCCCCGCCTCGTCGGCGCTGGCTCGCGCGGCCAGGCGGGCCTCCCTGCGGCGCTGGGCGATGGACTTGCCCTCGTCGGCGCCGTCCGCTCCCCCGGACGCCGCCGACCCGCGGGACACGACCCTGCCGCGCCCGGCGTAGACGAGGGAGTTCTTGGCTCCCAGGTGCTCGGGGTCGAGGCCGGAGAGCTTGTGGCCCTCGCCGAAGAAGCGCGTGCGGATCAGCAGCTCCATCATCGGGTGCGTGAAGAGGAAGATCACCGCGAGGTCGATGACTGTCGTGACGCCGAGCGTGAAGGCGAAGCCCTGGACGCCGCCGACGGCCAGCAGGTAGAGGACCACGGCCGCCACCAGGTTCACGGCGTCGGAGACGACGATCGTGCGCTTGGCGCGGTCCCAGCCCTCCTCGACGGCGGCCCGCAGCGGCCGGCCCTCGCGGACCTCGTCGCGCACGCGCTCGAAGTAGACGATGAAGGAGTCCGTGGTCACGCCGATCGCCATGATGAGGCCGGCGACGCCCGCCAGAGAGAGGCGGTAGCCCATCAACCACGACAGCAGTGCGATCACCTGGTACGTGATGACGGTCGCGATGATGAGCGAGCCTGCGGAGATGACCGCCAGGCCCCGGTACTGCCAGATCAGGTAGAGGATGACCAGGGCGAAGCCGATGATGGCCGCCCACAGGCCCTTCTCCAGGTGGTCCGAGCCCAGGGTCGCCGAGATCTGCTGCTCGGACTCGACCTCGAAGTTGAGGGGCAGGGAGCCGAAGCTGAGCTGGTTGGCCAGCGACGCGGCGGAGGTGGCGGTGAAGTTGCCGGTGATCTGCGCCTGGCCGTTGGGGATGACCGCGTTCATGGAGGGCGCGGTGATGACCGTTCCGTCCAGGACGACCGCGAAGTGGTTGCGGTCGGGGCTGCCCCTGTAGAAGCTGGAGCCCTGGGCGTCCTGGGAGTGGAAGCCGTAGAGGATCGTGGAGGACTCGGAGAACGCCTGGGTGCCCGCGTCGTTGAACTGCAGGTCCACTCCCCACTCCCCCGTGGTCTGGCCGGTGGAGTTGCGGACCTGGCCGGCGCTGGCGGCCTTGAGGTCGGAGCCGGGGACGGTCACGGGGCCCAGAATGTACTTGATCTGCCCGTTGGAGTCGCACGCGGCGTAGGGTTTGTCGGCCGCGCCCTCGGTGCGCGAGGCGTCAGCGGCTGCCGAGCAGTCGAGGGTCAGAAAGTCGTACATGACCTGCTCGGTCACCCACCCCAGGTCCGAGGCGTTGGGGGGCGTGGAGGCGGGGGCGTCGGAGAGCCGGCCGTCCTTGTCCTGGTCGGCCGTGGCCAGCGCGGTGGCCGGGTCCATGGCCGTGGAGACCTGCTGGCCGGACTGCGCGTCCTGCTGATCGGGCTCCTGCGCCGACTGGCCGGCCCCGGACTGGGAGTCCGATCCGGACTGGGAGCCCGACGGATCGTTCGCCTGCGTCTGGGAGGCGTCCTGTCGTACGCCCGTCGCGGCGCCCATGCGCAGCACCGGGCGGAAGTTCATCTGCGACGAGGAGCGGATGAGGTCGAGGGTCTCCTGCGAGGGCGTCCCGGGGATCGACACTGTGATGTTCGAATTGCCCATCGACGTGATCTCCGACTCCGCGACGCCCGAGGCGTCGATGCGGTTGCGGATGATGCTGATCGCCTGCGTGATGTCGTTCTCGGTGATCTCGCGCTGGCCCTCGGCCGTGGCCTTGGGGGTGAGGATCAGCTGGGTCCCGCCCTGCAGGTCGAGCGCGAGGTCGGGTACGTATGAGACGCCCTTGGTCACGTGCCCGATCACGAGTGCCGCTCCGGCCGCGACCATCGCGACCAGCAGCACCACGAGCGAGCGCACAGGGCGGCGCTTCTTGGTTGCCACGGTAGTTCTCTCCAGAGCCTGTTCGGCTAGTTCAGTTCTTGTCGTCCGCCTCGTCGGCGGCCCCGGTCGCGGCGCCGGCGTCCTCCGGCCCGTCGGACTGGTCGGCCGAGGTCTCCAGGCCCAGCACGGCCTCGTCCTCCTCGGGGGCCTCGTCGTCGTCCTCGGCCCCCTCTTGCGCGCCAGCGCCCTCGAGCGGGGGCTCCCCGCCGATCTCGCCGATCATCTGGCGGTCCCAGTACATCTCGTGCCCGTCGGTGGTCTCCAGGACGACGATATCGCCGTCGAGGTCGACGAAGCGCCCCCAGAAGCCGACCCGGGTGTGGACCCAGGCGCCGGGGGTCACGGTGCGGAGCTGCTCGCGTTTCTCCTCTTCCATTTTTGCCATCTGCTGTTTGCGGGAACGGCCGGAGTACCACATGACGCCGACGGCCAGCACGAGCATGGCGATGAGCAGAAGGTTCTGGTCCACGAGTGTTCTCTTTCGTTGCGGAGGGGCGTGCGAAAAACACACGCCAGCACAGTCTAGTGCGTGAACACGCCCAGGTCTAAGCGGTAATCGTCACGGCGCGCCGCATGGCGGATCCTCAACGGAAAAGCGTTGCCCCGGCGTCGGGCGGCGCCAATCCCAAGTGCTCCCACGCCCTGGGGGTTGCCATCCGCCCGCGGTTGGTGCGCACCAGGAACCCCTCGCGCACCAGGTAGGGCTCGGCGACCGTCTCGACCGTCTCCGCCTCCTCGCCGATCGTCACCGACAGGGTCGTCAGCCCCACGGGGCCGCCCGCGAAGCGCTTGCACACGGCCTCCAGGACCGCCCGGTCGAGGCGGTCCAGTCCCAGGGGGTCGACCTCGAAGAGGGCCAGGGCCGCCCGCGCAGCCCCGAGGGTGGCGGCGCCGTCGCCGTGGACCTGGGCGTAGTCGACCACGCGGCGCAGCAGGCGGTTGGCGATGCGCGGCGTCCCCCTGGAGCGCGAGGCGATCTCGTGGGCGGCGCCCTCCCCCAGGGGGGCGCCCAGCAGGGAGGCGGAGCGCGCGACCACCTGCTCGAGCTCGTCCGTCTCGTAGAACTCCAGGTGCGCGGTGAAGCCGAACCGGTCGCGCAGGGGCGCGGGCAGCAGCCCCGAGCGGGTCGTCGCGCCGACCGCGGTGAAGCGCGGCAGCGTCAAGGGGATCGACGTGGCGCCGGGGCCCTTGCCGACGACGACGTCGACGCGGAAGTCCTCCATCGCCAGGTAGAGCATCTCCTCGGCGGTGCGGGCCAGGCGGTGGATCTCGTCGATGAAGAGGATGTCCCCCTCCTGCAGGCCCGACAGGATGGCGGCCAGGTCCCCCGCGTGCTGGATCGCCGGGCCCGAGGTCAGGCGCAGCGACGTGCCCATCTCGGCGGCGATGATCATGGCGAGGGTCGTCTTGCCCAGGCCCGGGGGGCCCGCCAGCAGAACGTGGTCGGGCGAGGCGCCCCGGCCCCGCGCGGCGTCAAGGACGAGCTGCAGCTGTCCGCGCACGACGCGCTGGCCCACGAACTCGGCGAGGCGCTTGGGGCGCAGGGCCGCCTCGGCGGCGCGCTCGATCTCCCCGGCGTCGGGGGCGACGACGCGCATGGGCTCGCCGCCGGGCAGGCCGTCGGGCTCAGCCACGTCCGCCCCCCAGGCTCACGAGCGCGGAGCGGAGCATGTCCGAGGCGCCCAGCCCCTGGCCCGAGAGGGCGTCGACGGCTTTGGCGGCCTGCGCCTCGGACCAGCCCAGGCCCACCAGCGCGGCCCTGACCTCGGCCTCCACCTCCCCGGCGGGCGCGGCGGCCGGGCCGCCCTGTTCGGGCAGCTGCGCGGGCGCCCCCAGTTTGCCGCCGACCTCCAGGGCCATCCTCTGGGCGGATTTGCGCCCCACTCCGGGGATCTTCTGCAGGGTCGCGATGTCCTGGTCGCGCACGGCGCGGCGCAGGTCGTCGGGGCGCAGCACGGCCAGGGCGGCCAGCGCGGTCTTCGGGCCGATCCCCGTCACGCCCATGAGGCGCTCGAAGACGTCGCGCTCGTCGGCGGACGCGAAGCCGTAGAGGGTCAGGGAGTCCTCGCGCACCACCATGGCGGTGTGGACGACGGCCTCGTCGCCGCGGGTCAGCGACTGGGCGTGGGCGGGGGTGACGCGCACGCCGAAGCCCACGCCGCCCGCGCTCACGACGACCTGGTCGAGCCCGATGGACTCGACCACCCCACGAAGCAGTGCGATCACGCGATTCCCCTCCCGTCGGCAGGGCCCCGCGGCCGCGGGGCGAACGTGTGTACGATACTAGCCGCGCCTGCGCGCCGGATCGACCGCTCCGGTGCGGCGTTGCGCGGCCTGCGCCTGGGCCCACGCGCGCTGCGCGGGCGTCATCTCGGTCCGGGCGGTGAGGCGGCCCGACAGGGACACCGCGATGGAGGAGTCGGCGGGCGCGCCCAGCAGCCCCGTCCCCCGCCACGCGTGGCAGATCGCGATGGCCAGGGAGTCGGCGGCGTCGGCGGGCCTGGGCGCCTCGGCCAGGCCGAGGATGCGGGCGACCATGGTCTGCACCTGGGCCTTGCCCGCGTTGCCGTTGCCCGACACGGCGGACTTGACCTCGGAGGGGGTGTGGACGGCCAGGGGCAGCCCGGCGCGGCCCACGCACGCCATGGCCGCCCCCATCACCTGCATGGTGGTGGTCACCGATTGGAGGTTGTCCTGGGCGAAGACGCGCTCGATTGCGACGACCTCGGGGCGGTGGCGCTCGATGACGGCGTCGATGGCGTCCGCGATGGCCGTGAGGCGGAAATGGGTGGCCAGGTCCTTGTCGGAGCGCGCCACCCCCACGTGCACCAGGGTGGCCCTGCGGGAGGGGTCGACGTCGATGACGCCCAGCCCGCACCGGGTCAGGCCCGGGTCGATGCCCATCACGCGCACTGCCCGCTCCCCCTGACGGCGTCGACGAAGAGCGCGTGGAAGCGGTGGTCCCCGCCGATCTCGGGGTGGAAGGAGGTGGCCATGACGGCCCCCCTGCGGACCGCGACGATGGGGCCGTCCTCCCGGTTGCCCGAGCGGGCGATGACCCGCACCCCGGGGCCCACCGACTCCACCCAGGGGGCGCGGATGAAGACGGCGCGCAGGGGTCCCCCGGCGATGCCCTCGACCCGCAGGTCCTCCTCGTGGGAGTCGATCTGGCGGCCGAAGGCGTTGCGCCTCACCACCATGTCGAGGGCCCCGAAGCACAGTTGGTCGTCCCGCCCGTCCACGATGGTGGAGGCGAGCGCGATCATGCCCGCGCACGACCCGTAGACGGGCATGCCCGAGACGATGCGCCGCGCCAGCGGGTCGAAGAGGCCGAAGGACACGAGCAGTTTGGACATGGTGGTGGACTCCCCGCCCGGGATCACCAGGCCGTCCACGCCGTCGAGCTCCGGCTCCCTCCTCACGACGCGGGCGCGGGCGCCGGAGGCCTCCAGCGCCCGCACGTGCTCGGCGACGTCGCCCTGCAGGGCGAGGACGCCGATGGTCACCATCCGCGCTCCGCGAGGCGGTGGCCGACGGGCACGTCGTCGACGTTGATGCCCACCATCGCCTCGCCCAGGCCGCGCGACACCTCGGCGACGACGGCGGGGTCGTCGTGGAAGGTCGTGGCCTTGACGATGGCGGCGGCGCGCTTGGCGGGGTCGCCGGACTTGAAGATGCCCGATCCGACGAAGACGCCCTCGGCGCCCAGTTGCATCATCATGGCGGCGTCGGCGGGGGTGGCGATGCCGCCGGCGGTGAACAGGACGACGGGCAGGCGCCCCTCGCGGGCGACCTCGGCGACCAGTTCGTAGGGGGCCTGCAGTTCCTTGGCCGCGACGTAGAGCTCGTCGGCGGGCAGGGAGGTGAGGCGGCGGATCTCGTCGCGGATCTTGCGCATGTGGGTCGTGGCGTTGGACACGTCGCCGGTGCCGGCCTCGCCCTTGGAGCGGATCATGGCCGCGCCCTCGTTGATGCGCCGCAGCGCCTCGCCCAGGTTGGTGGCGCCGCACACGAAGGGGACGGTGAAGGCCCACTTGTCGATGTGGTGCTCGTAGTCGGCGGGGGTGAGCACCTCGGACTCGTCGATGTAGTCCACGCCCAGGGACTGCAGGACCTGCGCCTCGACGAAGTGCCCGATGCGGGCCTTGGCCATGACGGGGATCGACACGGCGTCGATGATCCCGTCGATCAGGTCCGGGTCGGACATGCGGGCCACGCCCCCCTGGGCGCGGATGTCCGCGGGGACCCGCTCGAGGGCCATGACGGCCACGGCGCCCGCGTCCTCGGCGATCTTCGCCTGGTCGGGGGTGACGACGTCCATGATGACGCCGCCCTTGAGCATCTGGGCCATGCCGCGCTTGACCCTGGGGGTGCCGACCTCGCGCTGGGCGGTGGTGTCGCTCATGTTCACTCCGCCTCCTCCAGCTGGGCGCGGACCTCGTCCGACAGCGACATGTTCGTGTAGATGTTCTGCACGTCGTCGGAGTCCTCCAGCGCGTCGATGAGCTTGTTGACCTTGAGGGCGCCCTCCAGGTCCAGTTCGACCTCGGTGGAGGCCACGAACTGCACTTCGGCGGAGTCGTAGTCGATGCCGGCCTCCTGCAGGGCGGTGCGCACGGCGACCACGTCCTGGGGCTCGGTCTCGACGACGAAGCCGTCGCCCGTGTCCTCGACCTCCTCGGCGCCCGCCTCGATGACCGCCTCCATGATGGCGTCCTCGTCGATGCCGTCCGCGGGGGGCACCTCGACGACGCCGCGGCGCGAGAAGAGGTAGGACACGGAGCCGGGGTCGGCCAGGGAGCCGCCGTGGCGGGTGAAGCCCAGGCGCACGTCGGAGGCCGCGCGGTTGCGGTTGTCGGTGAGGCACTCGACCAGGAAGGCGACTCCGCTGGGGCCGTAGCCCTCGTACATGATGGTCTCGTAGTTGGCGCCCCCGCCCTCGGCGCCGGAGCCGCGCTTGACGGCGCGGTCGATGTTGTCGGAGGGGACGGAGTTCTTCTTCGCCTTCTGGATGGCGTCGTACAGTGTCGGGTTGCCCGCGGGGTCCCCGCCCCCGGTGCGCGCGGCCACTTCGATGTTCTTGATGAGGCGCGCGAAGAGCTTGCCACGCTTGGCGTCGATAGCAGCCTTCTTGTGCTTGGTGGTCGCCCACTTAGAGTGTCCCGACATCAGTTCTCCCTTTGGGGATGGATACGTACCGCCCCAGTTTACAGTCCGGCCCGGCCCCTTCCCACTCAGGACGCGCGCCCCGGGCCCGGGCCGACGAGGCGGGGGCCGGCCTCGCGGAACCGGGGCCAGGCCGCCGCGGTCCTCGGGCGGCGCTACAGCGCGGGGTCGTTCAGGAGGACGTCGCGCACGCGGCAGCCCGCCTCGCCCAGTCCCTCCCAGGGACCGTCGAAGGCGAGGACGATGGCGGTGGCGGTGGGGATCCCCCAGCCGATGAGGTCCCGGTCCCCCTTGCGCGCCAGGTAGTGGCCGGTGGCGCTCATGGTCGGCTCGTGCCCCACGATCAGGGCGGACGCTGCCCCGGGGTCGAATGCGCGCGCCAGGGCGACCGCGTCCTCCGTGTCCGCGTAGTACAGGCCCTTGTCCGCCCAGTGCTCCCCCACTGCGAGGCGGGCGCGCACGCGCTCGAAGGTCTGTGTGGTGCGCCGCGCCGCCGAGTGGACGGCGATGTCGACGCTGCCGATGCGGCTGGCCAGTGCGGCGCCGAGGCGGTCGGCCTGGCCGCGGCCTGCGCGGGTGAGGGGGCGGTCGAAGTCACGGAAGCCGTGACCGGCTTGGGCGTGGCGGATGAGGACCAGTGTTGGCATACTGCTAAAGGATAGGGGCTCCGCCCCGCCGACGGTAGGGCGGTGCCTCCGTGGGCGGCGCGCCGTGCCCGCCTGCGACCGGTTCCACCATGAGGAGAGCGTCATGGCATTGGCGAAAGGGCCCGAGCAGGGCGTGTGCTCCGCGCGCGGATGCACCCGGCGGGCGACACTGGCGATCATCTGGCGCAACCCCGCCATCCACACGGGGCGCACGAAGACGTGGTTGAGCTGCCCGGAGCACTTGGACCACCTCAAGCGCTACTTCACGTACAGGTCCTTCCCCTACGAGGTCAAGCCCTTCCCCTTCGAGGACGGCCCCGGGTGAGGCGGTAGGGCCGGGCAGGGCGCCGACTGGGGGTACCGTTGTTCCTTTTCCCCTCCCCCGTCACTTGAACCAGTCGCGGAGGTCCGCGAAGGCCGGGGGGCAGTCTTTGGTGTGCAGGGCCACATCTACGAGTGCCTCGACGAGCCTGCGGTCGACTGCGTCCAGCTTCTCGCTCGCGTAGTCCATGAGTTCGCGCATCCGGCCACCGGGGTCGTCGCGCGCGGCCGCGGCGAGCACGGCGGCGACCCGTCCGTAAGGCGAGTCTCCCATTCCTGGGCGCACTTCGAGAACGGCGATCATCGCGCGCCAGTTCCTGGCTATGAGGAACTCCTTGAGCGCGTCTTCGGCTCCTTCGTCGCTGGTGCGCGCGGCGTAGGCGGTTCCAGGATCCGGTAGCTCGGTGAGTGCGAGGATTCTCCTCATCTCATCCGCTGCGGCTTCGGGAAGCCCGGACGCCAGTACTTGGAGCACCTCGGCTCTCACACTGGGATCGTACAGCCCCTTCTCCCATTCCTTGGGTTCTTCCTTGCTCCCTTCGTCGCTCCCACTGTCTCGTTGCGGCGCGTCGGAGCCTCTCATCATGTGTTCGTGCAGGTACTGGGCTCCCCGCCCGTTCATGTGCGCGTTGTACCAGTCGGCTGCGAGAACCTGAGAACGGTGGAGGCAGCGAAGGCGGGTGACGACTGCCTCAAGGCCGTCTTCAGCGATACCGTCCACCAGGGCAGTGAGTTCACGGAGGGGCGGAACGTCCACGTACAACTCCGCGGCTGCTGATAGTGCCACGCGCTCGGAGTCCGACGGAGACGAGTACGTCGTCTCCACAAGGTCCGCCTGCTCGGATCGGTCGCTGCAATCCAGCCATGCGTTGAGTCTCCCGCGCATTGTTGAATCGATTGTCACAGTAGCCCACGGGGGGAGTCCTTCGAGTTCCAGCCCCGAGTCCGCAATGGCGTGTGCGATCATTCGGCGCACGGGTCCCAGGAACGCCGAGGCGTCTGCGGCGTCGGCCTCGCGGGCAGCGGCCGTGAGATCGTCCTCCTCATCGTCATCCCGCCAAGAAGCTCTGGCAAGTAGCAGGTAAGCGCGCGTTGCGGGTGAGAAGTGATCGAAGTCTGCGATGAAAACTGCGAGTGCTTCTTCCCTCTGTCCTGCCTCCGACAGAGATGCGGCCAGGATGTGCAATGATGCGGCAAGATCCGAAGTATGGGATGCCGGATATTTCACGACCAAGGCCCGGTACAGGCCCACCGCCTCCCGGGCCGCCCCCAGCGTCCCCTCCCAGTCCCCCACCGCCGACAGACGAACGGACAGACTATTGGCCCAGCGCGCCTGCTGCTCGGGGTTGCGTTCAGCGAAATCGGCCAAGCGCTTCGTCGCAGCCAAGGCAACCCCTCGCAGTGCTCCGTGTCCGAGCGGAATCGCATTTTCGATCTCAGCGAGCGGTAAGTCAGCACCAGATGCGACGACTTCTTCCAAGGCGTGAGCGAAGGGGCCCCCTGAATGAGCGCCACATCCAGGGCACAGCCCCACAGGTACGGGCGCGCTCTCAAAGCCAGCCCGGCCAGACGGCGTGCCCTCGTCGGAT
>ERZ772764.43-NODE-43-length-83561-cov-11.829964_pt1 | contig 83561 bp, 115 predicted proteins | sample MGYA00512163_ERZ772764 | MGnify/ENA primary metagenome ERZ772764 (study PRJEB29015, sample SAMEA2737903) | human oral metagenome | biome: human oral; feature: human-associated habitat; material: dental | place: China | collected 2094 ... | reverse complement strand
ACAAATTATCTTTCAATGATTGGGATTAAAGTACCAACACGTTTTGTCCTATAACCCTCATTTCATCTGTTACATGAGTATATATAGCGAGTGTAGTACGTGGTTCATTATGGCCAACACGTTCCATAATTGCTTTTAGTGGAACATTAGATTCAGCAAGAATAGAAATATGAGTATGTCTAAAGGTATGGGTGCTTACTGGTTTAGGAAAACCAAGTTTTTTTATAGTACGATTTACATAATGTAGATCATATGGCAAGCCACCATCCGTAACAAAGATATAACCGAGGTCAGCAAATTTAGATTTCCATAATCGCCTTGCTTGATTGGCTGTTATAAAGTGATTAATAATTTGCACGGCCCTTGCATCTAATTTAACCTTACGGATAGAATGAACATTTTTTGGTGGAAGGCGCATAGCAGGGTCAGAAAAGCTACCACGATTGGATAAAGTAGCGTTTACATCTATTTCAGCATTTTCTTTATCATAGTCTTGAGTGCGTAAGGCTACCATTTCACCAAATCTAAGACCAGTTAAAGATTGAAACTCACATAATAGGGAGACATGATGATTGATAGTATCTAATTGTGATAGTAAATCTTTTAGTTCCTCTTTAGTTAGGAATTTAGAACGTTGTTTCTTGATGCGGTCTACATCCGCTACTGGCTTTTGTAATTCAATATTGTCTAAGAATGAAATATCACGAATATATTCCATGCGCCTAGCGTATTTTAATGATTGTCTAATAAGACTAAGGGCCAGTTTTGTATAGTTGTAGGAATATTGGCAAGCGAATTTATCAAAGGTGCTTTGAATAATGTATGGTGAAAGTTTAGAAAGTAATATATCACTGGGAAACCATTTCATAATCTGTTTGTGAAGATTATCCATACTATATTGTGTAGATGATTTTCTAAAGGCACGTTTAGATTCTAAATATTCAGATACAACATCATTTAATGTCATATCTTTGGCAATATCCGTATTAGTGGCCAAGTCAATTTTATTTTGTAATTCAGCTTGTGCGATTTTGTAGGCTTGCCTACTATTACTAGTCAATGTAACAGATATTCTTTTTGTTTTACCACTATACGGATCTACATAGCGTTCTTGAAATTTATATTTAGTAATACCAGCTTTGGTAGTTACAGTTTCACACCACATTAAAAATACCTCCTAGGCTAAAAAATGGTATAGTAAATAAGCCTAAGAGGTATGGTATAATGAAAGAAGTTGATGTGGTATACCTCTTAGGTGTATCATAACCCCTTATTCTGTTAGCGCAGAGTAGGGGGTATTTTCATATAAAGGATAACAAAAAAGCGTTCCAATAAGGAACGCTTTTCTTTTTATCCAAAAGGATAATATAAAGTTAGTTTTGGGATTCATAGCCCAATTTGTACTTTAATTATACGTTCACTATTGAGGAATGTCAATCTTATCTGTATCAGTAATAAGATGATTTACTAATTTATATTGAATGAGAACTAAATCATGAGGATGTATTCTTATATCGTATAAAGCATGAGATTTCTTTACAGGAAATATAATTCTGGATTTGCTAATAGTTTTGATTTGATTAACTTCAACAATACTGCCTTTAGACATCTTATTAGCAAATTCCATTATATCCTTATTAGTAGAGTAAATTTCATTAACGCCAGCTTCAATGAGTTCTGAATAGCGTTTTGCATACTCGTCCTCATCTAATGTAGGGCCACTTTTGGCAAGTGCTATAACTTTATTACGAAGGTCAACATATTTAGTACCATAAAGATTGAAATCATTAACAACTTTATCGACTAATAAATTTTTAATAGGGTATGCAATTTCATATTCCCAGTCTTTTAGATTAGTATGTTTTTGCTTTTTAGAGGTTAAAGGAACAACAGTCAGTAAATCATTTTTCTTTCTATCGTTGGTATTCAAGACAATTGCATAGTGTGGATAGCTAAATTCATGTCTAATACCACATCCGAAATCAACAAATATAATTTGCCCTTGTTCATATTTAGGTAGATAGGTAGGGTTAAATTTAGATTCATTTGATTTATATGCAATATATGTATGCATCCAATTTTTAAAGCGTTCAAAATTAGTAGTATTTTTATTAGCTAAATATTTTGCGTATGAAAAATACTTACGTATTAGTAAAATTAGCTTTTTCACTTATACCCCCGTTATAAAACATGATGATAAAAATCAATAGTTTCTAACATATCATCAGTAAGTTCTTTTCTTCTAACCATATGTTCAATAAGATTAACATGTTGATCTATATGGAAATCATCATTAATGATATGCAGCAATTCATGTCTAATTTCGTTGCGCATATCTTCAATAGACATATTCTTACGGATATAAATATTGTGAACACCTTCATCTTCCCCAGTAGATGAAATAGCTTTCACATTAGGAATATCACATTCGATTATATTTACAATCACACTAACAACCCCTAATAGTATTATTTATTATGTTTAGACTTCAAATATTCGATATACTTCACGGTTTCTTCCATATCCTCCTTAGAAATTCCACGTGATGCGGAGAATAATAAACGTGCAGAAGGACGAGTGCGAAGGTATTCAGCATATTCAGCTGTTTCAGAATCAAGGTAGTAACCTTGTGGAGTATCATCCTTATCCCAACCGATTAACCATTCTGGCTTTACTTCTAATATAGGCGCTAATCTATTAATAAAATCAATAGAAACACTAGAGATTTTACCAGATTCATATCTTTGCATATTACTTTCGCTAATACCTAATCGTGATCCTAGGTCTGCTAATGTTATGCCTTTTTGCTTTCTAATGGCTTTTATTCTTTCTCCTATTTCTTTATTTATTGTATTTCTTTCATCGTTACTCATAATATGCCTCCAAATAAGAATCGCCCTTACAAACATATATTACAATAAACTTGAATAAAATTCAAGAAAATTTATAAAACTTTTATAAAATCTTGCATAGAGTGGTTGACAGGCTTTACTAATAGGCTTATTATGTAATCAGAAACTTGCATAAAGTGCAAGAAAAGTGAGGTGAAAAGATGAAACTAGAAAAACTGAAAGGATTGTTGGTAGAACACAAGAAAACATATGCAGATTTAGCAGAACTATTAGGTGTTTCTATTACAACTATTAACAGTAAAATGAATGGGAAAACACAGTTTGATGTAGTAGAGGCTACAATGATTAGTGATTGGCTTGGGTTAGACTGCTCTAGTAGAGTAGATATTTTTTTACATAATAACTTGCATAATATACAAGTTATGAGTTAGAAGAGGTGAAATAAAAAAAGAGCGCTCTACAGTAAGTAGAACGCTCTAAATAGTTAATTAAGAAAGGGGATATGAAATGGATACTACAGATTTGGCATTAATCATTTCAGCAATGGCATTAGGAATAGCTATAGCTAAATTAATTCTACAATAGCATGGTGTCATTTAAATATAGAAACTATGGCTGCTATGAGTGAAAGAAATAAAGCTAGATTAGAACGACGTGTGGCATGCTTATCTATCTTACGTTGTTCTAACACTGCTTCATAATATGATCTTCCGCTTGGAGTTATTTCATAAGTGTTATTAGAAAGAATACCTTCTGAATCACTATGAAAACCATCGGTATTGGTGATGAAGTTTAGTTGTAATAAGTAAGATAATTCGAGTGCCATGTTATAGGCTGATAGACCAGTAATACCGCTTAATTGTTGTGGAGACAAATTACGATGATAGAACTGTTCTAAATAAGAAAAACTTTTTTTATCTAAAAGATATAAGTCCATATACTCACCTCCTTATGAGATGAGTATAGCATGAGTGATAGAAATTGAAAGAGGTGAAATAAAATTGAAAACACCATTACAAACACATATGGAAAATAAGTCAGCAGATGGAGGGATAACAAATATCAATAAAAAAGAGCCACATGATGTGGCTCAAAAAAAGTGGATTATCTTTAAATATTTTGATGCTTTGAAATATAAAGAAAACCAATCTACAGAGGAAACATTACAAGACCTAAGATATTGCACAAGAGTTAATTTGGGAATGTTTGTTATTGCAGTAATCCTAACGATTCTAAATATTACGAGAATATAAAGGATAATATTGCAATTATTATTGTTGTAAATATACCAATACCAGCTAACCATGCAGCAAATTTACCATATTTAGCAGATTCCTTTGAAATATGAAGACTTTCTTCTGAAATACGAAGACTTTCTTCTGCAAGTTGTAATGTATGATTTTCTTTTTCTAAGCGTTGCAAAGTATTTAAACCTAAAATGGTCAATTGAAATTCATCAGAGTCACTAAAGTAATATGGTGCATAAAAGTCATTGGGGATAGTTACTAATTCAAAATAACATTGAGCATAATTTTTAGACTTAAAAGGGCTGTAAAGGGAATCACTTGAATATAGTGGTGGCTCAACTTTCAATTTAGGTGAGTTAAGTAAATAAAGTTGCAAAGTAGAATCGGTTAGGTAGTGGAATTTACTTTTTAAATCCTTATAGCTCTGGACACCTTTATTAACAAAAAGAATTAACTCCTCTAAATGATCATTAGGTAAATTTTGAGCTTCAGAAGTAAAGTCTTGAACCTTCTTTTTATAGCGCTTGTATTCTTCATCGCTAGAATGAAAATAGTTTACTGGTGATGATTGTAATGATATTTGATTCTGTAAACCACCTATAGTGCTTTTTAAAGAATCCGCTTGTTTAATGATTTCTTTAATATCAGACATAATTTCACCTCCTTTCAAGGTGATTATAGCAACTATAAAAGAAAGATGAAATAGAAAGGATGATTATTAATGCTAACGGTTGAAATAGAAGGAAATATAAAGGAAATGCTTGGAGGTACATTTTATGAAGTTTATGAGAGAACATCAAAAGCTAAAAAAGAACTAGAGATTGCACTTACAGAGTTAGAAGAATTAGGAATGAAAGTTGATGTAGTTTATTTATCTGACAAAGAAAGATAGGTAAGGAGTAGTTATGGAAAGTGTTCAACCAAAATATGTACCTATTAGCACACTGGCTAAAATATGGGGACGCAGTAAGATGTACATTTATAGGCGGATTGATATGATCCGCAATGAAGGGAAGTTTGATGAAATATGTATGCAACTAGGGCCACAACAAACGCTGGTACATGTTGAAAAATTTGAAACATGGATGAAAAGCCAGAATATGAAGTGGTTAAAGGGGGCATAACAATGAGAACTAAGTTAGACATTATCACCAATATACAGTTGGTGTTATGGGTAATGATTCTAGGACTATGTGGAGGCATAGAGTTTCTACATGGCTGGAATATATTGTTAAACGTATTGATGATGCTTTTAACAGGGGCAATCATATTTATGTTAAGCACATTAAAGGGGGTGATGAAACATGAATACAAAAGAAAGAGGGCTTACGCTGCTAGGAAGATACCTAAAGTTCAATGAGGCCGAGGTTAATGAGTTAAGAGAAAAAATAAAAAATCTTACTTATAACAGACAACATCAATTGTTAAACTTTACCATCCTAGGAAACGGAAGAGTAATCTTCCTGAATCAAAAACAGGATGGATGGAATATCCGTATCACAGGGAATGGGCCAATACGAGAAGGGCACTTAGCAACAATGGAATCAGTAAGGCGCAACATATGGAGTGAATTACATGAATAAACCATATTGTGCAATCTGTAGTGATACAGGCAATAAAAAAAGCCATCACTACATCCATTACTGTAGGAAGGCTAAAGGATCTATTCATATGGAACATTGCGATGCATGTCAGTATTTAGAAGTCAGTCAAGGAGACATGCATTGCAATTATCCAAAGGAAAAAGAAAAGGGCCCTAGAAAAGAGCCCTAATCTAGCACGTTAATTACGCACAAATCCTAACGTAATTATATCATACATGGCGTGCTAATACTAGGAAATGCCGATAAAGTCGGTATTTCCTAATTAACTAGATATAACATATTAACAAATCGACCATGAGGATACATTACGATGAGGAAACGCAGAAAAGTCATATCTAAAAATATGATAGAGGTGCTTGATTATCATACCTCTAGGACATATAGACGGAATGGCAAACGTGTAAAAAAGAAAAGCATCACACCAGAAGCTATGAAAAAGCGAAATGAAAAAGCTGGTGAAGCAATGCTGCGTATGTTGATTGATAATAACTTCACTACAAATGATTGTTATCTAACACTCACATATAGAGAACAGCCAGAAACATGGGATGATGCGAAGAAAGATATTCAGAATTTTATAAGACGGCTCAAACGTAGATATAAAAAACTGGGTAAGGAATTAAAGTACATCTATGTAGCAGAAGGGAAAACAAGAATACACTTTCACATGATAATCAATAATGCGGAATTGTATTCAGATGAAATCAATGAACTTTGGCCACATGGCATGCATAAGTTGATGTTGTATCAAGGACGAGCAGAAGATGCAGTTAAATTGGCAAGATACTTTATCAAAGAAAAACGAAGTGCATATTATTCGGAAAAGGAGAATACCTTCAAGCGTAGATGGAATAGCAGTAAGAACCTTGAAAAACCAAAAGTAAAAACTGAAATTCTAAAACCAAGTGAGTGGAGAGAATATATACAACCACCAAATGGGTACTATGTAGAAACAGATAGTGTAGTAGAGGATGTATCAGAAGAAGGGTATCCTTACAGGTTCTACAGATTGATAAAGATTGAGGAGGTAAAGAGTGGAATTACTAGGAATAGGAATCGTCATAGGGATAGTGCTAGGAATGGCAATAGTTTCTCTATGCGTAATTAGTAGTGAATGTAGAAAGTGGGAGGAAAAGCAAATTGCTAAATATAAATCAAGTATTCCTAAGCGGTAATGTAGTAGCTGATGCGGAATTAAGATATACAAAAACAGGAAAGCCAGTACTTACATTTAGAATGGCAACAAATAAATACGTGAATGAAGTACAAAGTACAAGCTATCACAATATTGTGTGTTGGGTTGATGCGGAACTATATAGCGGTTTACGGAAAGGTGATTTTGTAGCAGTTGCAGGTGAGTTACGTTCTAGATCCTATGAAGATAAAACAGGAGCAAAACGCTATGTAACAGAAGTAGTAGCACAAAATCTTACCTATGGACTTAAACAAAATGAAAGTTAAAGTAATTTTGATGGATACGGAGAGGAAGAAGAAAAGATTCCATTCTAGGAGAAGTTATGCAAAACACATCAACAGTAGGTATTCCAAAGAATTGTATGAATTGGTTAGTGTTAGGGCTAACAATCTATACAGACATGGAAATAAAAGATGCATTAAAAGAGCATTTTGGCTTATCTGACAGAAAGAAAATAAAAGGAAGAGTTGATGTAGATAAGCTAAAAGCATTAATAAACGAAGGATTATCTTTTTCAGAAGTAGCAAGAAAAATGGGATTTGAAAGAATGACATTAAAAGGCTTTTGTGAAAGAGAAGGTATTAGTACGAAACGAGGTAAATAAGATGAATAAGAAAATGATGTTAGCAGTAATGGTATTAAGTGCAGTAGTAAATGGTGTATATGCAAGCGGTACAAATAATTTAGTAGGTGGTACAGATAATGTGGCAACTGCTAATAGTGCGGCGGTGTTTGGCTATCAAAATGTTGTAAACGCTAATAATGCACTAGCTATTGGCGAGAATAATACAGTAAATGGCACAAATTCTTTTGCAGGCGGTAACAATTCCAAAGCAGAAGGAAGAAATACATTAGCCTTTGGCAGTCATGCAGAGGCATTGACCGAGTACACGTATGCAATTGGAAGTCAGGCACGTACAAGTGCCTATGACACAATTGCTATTGGCAATGGTGCATATGCTGGTGGTGTATCAAGTGTAGTAATTGGTAGAAGTAATGCAGTTAGCGGAGATAATACAACAGTAATTGGTGCGAATAATCAAAATGTAAAGGCAGGGCAATCACTAATTATGGGTTACAACAATGTAACTGGTAATGAACAAGAACAAATCGTGGTAGGGGTAAATTCCAAAACAAGTGGCCAAGGTGCCACAGTGATTGGTACACATGGCCAAGCCACAGGATACGATACAACGGCAATTGGTAATAATACGATTGCAGATAAACCAAATAGCGTTGCGCTAGGAACTAATAGCGTAACAGATGATGCAGTAAATCAATTGCAAGCAATGGTGAATAACACAACATATGTATTCGCTGGTACAGATGCAACATCAGTAGTAAGCGTTGGTAGTAAAGACCGTGCAGGATATGGTGGTGTAAAACATTATGTTCGACAAATTCAGAATGTTGCTGCAGGCCGTATAGATGCATCTTCAACTGATGCGGTAAATGGATCACAGCTACATGCTGCATATGATGCCATTAATACAATGAGTGAAGATATGGATGCACACAATCGTATCTTAGCAAATCATGAGCAACGAATTGATTTATTAGAACATCAAACACATAACGCTTTAACGGATTTAAAATCAGATATTAGCCGATTAGATGGCCGAGTAAATAAAGTAGGTGCAGGTGCGGCTGCATTAGCTGGACTATATCCTATGGAATTCAACAAAGATGATAAATTCAGCGCATCTATTGCATATGGCCATTACAACAATGCCAATGCAGTAGCATTAGGTTTGTACTACAGACCTAATGAAAAAGTACTACTAGGCATTGCAGGTACATTCGGAAGTGAAAACATGTACAGTGTAAGCGCATCTTTCAAATTTGGTAAACATAGCGAATATGAACCACAAGCGAAACGTGACGGAGAAATTGAAGCTATGAAAGCACAAATTGCAGAATTAACTGCAAGACTTGATGCGGTTGGTAAATAAAACAGGGTGGGCGGTATATCCGCCCTTTCCTACAGATAGAAACGAGGAGGCAACATGAAACCACTCATATATAAAGGCCTTAGACTAGGAACAAATAAAACAGAATGGGTAAGTAGTGATGAAATAAAGCAAAGCTACTCACAAATTAGATTATTAGCCATACAAAATGATAACTACTCATGGATACCAATTGAGGATGGAACGTTATGCAGAGGTAGTGAGGCGAAAGATTGTACTGGAAAGCGCATATACGAAAACGACATTATAAAGTTTGATTGTAAATCAATACAAGATACTCCATTAATAGCAGAAGTATATTACAGCCGTGATAAATATCAATGGCGGTGTAAAACAATTGTAAAAAATAGAGCACTAGATTTTGACATAGCCTTCATTGTAAATAATGGAAAGGTAAAAATAATAGGGAATAAATTAGAGGGATATGAACATGAATAGTAGATTCAGAAATGTGTGTAAAGCACATGATCATATCGTAAAGTGCAGAACAAAGGAAGGAAAAAGAATATTCATACCACGTTGGGGATACGTGATAATTCCTTCTGATAAATTACTAACTGCAAGAATAAAAAGAAACGTTTACAAGTCAAACAGTCAATTTAATCAATGGGCGAGGAAACTATGGATGTACCATGCAGAGAGTGCAAGTTCAGAGAAGTAGATTGCCATAGCAAATGTGAAAGCTATTTAGAATATAGAGCAAAACTAGATGAACGAAATAAAGAGAGATACAAAGAAATTGATACATATATCTATATAGGGGATAACGTGAGAACAATCAGATATAAAATGAGGAAAGCACGGTATGGGTGCACAGTAAGAGATTGAGGCTGAAAAATGTTAGTAAAAAATGAAAGTGAATATTGCTGGTGTTTCGATGAGGATGCAGGTAATCCACAAAGCAGTATTGAAGAAGCTATTGATGATTTTTTAAATTACTACGAAAACTATTGCTGGGATGATAAGAACAATGTTGAATATTTAGAACAAGAAGTATTAGATGATTACGTAGAAATAGGGCATCCATACTATTATGTTCCAGAAGTAGATGGTGAGCGTGTAATTTATGATCTTCTAGATAATGACTTACCTGAAGAATTTACTGAATGTGATTTTGAATATTTAAAAAAGGTAAAGAAAGAACATCTATATGAATTAAGTAAAGAGCTAACAGTTGTATTTAGAAAATGGGAGAAATCACATGGATATGGATATAGATGTTATTTAGTGCAAGAAACAGAACGGTATAGAATTGGAGATTATATAGATTCTGATGGGAATTATAAATAGGAGTAAATGATGCAAAGAAAATGTCATAGGTGTGATAGATTATATACACCAACAGACCATAACACATGGTGCCCAGATTGTATGGATGGAAAACCAATAGTGCCACGCAAGACGGCAAAGCAAGTAGCAAAAGAAAATAGAGAACGAATGGAGCAAGCATATAAGTACGCAAGATATTGTGTACAATGTGGGAAGCGATTTTACACAAACAAAGCCAATAAGATGATATGTGGCGAATGGGAATGTGAAGAAAAGCAACAGAAACAATTATTACAAGCAAGGCGAACAAAAGAAAGAGAATTAAGGGGGTTATAGAATGATTAGAGTGTTAAGTGTATCATTTGGAGAATATACCAAAGTAACATATATGAAACATAACGGCAGATGTGATGAAACGTATCAGTTAAAAACAAAAGACCTGTACAGGCCAGAAATGATACATCAATACGAAAAAATGAAAGAACTATTTTTACAATGGTTTCCAACATTCAAGTTTTCAGCAAACTTATATTACTTAGTAGGTATGGGCGTTAAATATAACAAACATGATGATACATTGATTGATAAAGTAAAAATAACAGGTGGATTAGAAAACAAAGCAGGTAGCATATGTAAGGTAGTAAGTGAATGGCTACCAGCAGGAACGAGTGAAAATAAAATAATCATGGAGTTTCTAAAAGAAGTGGTTCTGTTTGTTCAAGGTGAAAGAGCGCAAGGGAAACTTTTTGAAAACACAGAAATAGAAGAGGCAATAGATGCAATTGATGCGGATGATAGCCATGTGTTCCATGTGAATGATCTACAAGCTAAAGGAGTAACACAATGAATAGGAGATTGATATATGTAGCGCATCCATTTGGTAGCACAAATGGAATAAATTGTGATGATGTCATAAATAGTAATCAGAAGGCAATAGATAAAATTATGAAAAAGTTAGTATTAAAAGATAGAAATAATGTATATCTATCTCCATTACATAATTTTTCTATGTTATATTTTGAAAAAGAGTATGCTAAGGGATTACAAATTTGTTTAGATATGTTGGAAAAGTGTTCAGTATTAATATTATGTGGAGATTGGCAACACTCAAAAGGATGCATTGGAGAATGGGCTTATGCTAATGCAAGAAATATAAAAATATATTCTCTTGAGGAATGGGAAGAATATCTTGATAAGCAAGGGGATATTAGTCGATGACAGGAAGGGAATATTTAATTCAAATTAGAGATACCGATTTGAACATTAGATGTAAGGAAAGGGAGATATTTAGATTGCGGCAGGATATAATGAGCCTACAAGCAATTGATTATAGCAAGGAAAGAATTAGTGGCGGTCAACCAATAACCATTGCAGATAAAGTTGCGAACCTTGATGCGGTTACAGATGAGATTATGAGAGAATGGAGTACATACTTTCAAGAAAGAGAACGTGCAAGGTTTATAATTAATCAAATCCATAGTACTAAACAAAGAACAGTACTGATAGATAGATACATAAACGGATGCACATGGGAGAAAGTAGCGGAACTGGTAGGATGTTCAAGACAGAACATTCACAATCTACATAAGAGAGCAATTAAAAATTTTGATGCAATTTACAAAAAGGTTGCTATTATTTGACACTCAATATATGAGATACTGTATGTGGGCATAAACGAGTTGAACACTACTTGCCTCCTTTGGAAAACTACATAAAAGGACTACATCACATTGGATGCATAACACAATATGATGTAGTCCTTTTTATTTGCAGGAGGAAATAATGAAACACAAAAGAATTACCTCACGAAAAACAATACAAGAAGTGCGCTCACAAATATGTGAAGTGTGTGGAAATAGAACAACCATTGAACCACATCATATAAATACACGTGGTAGTGGTGGTGGAGATATTAGAGAGAATCTAATACAACTATGTACACAATGCCATATCAATACTCATAGCGGACAATATCCGACAAAGGAAGATTGTTTAAAGATAGTAGCTGAACGTGAGGGGATAACATATGATGAAGTGTATGCAATTAATCGTAGAGCAATGGGATATGATGTATGACTAGGATATGTTGTAACAGGAACAGATGCTTAAATAATAAATATGGAATCTGTACTGCAGATACAATTGAGTATGAGGGAATATGTCAAAGCTATATCACACAGAGTAGTGCAAGGAAAACACATTGTGGATTATGTAGAAGAACTCATGGAAAGTTAAAGCGTAATAGTAATGCTGTATTGAAGTAGAGGTGATGCAATGTTAAAAGCATGTAGTTATTGCGGACGAATACACGAAGGAGAATGTCCAAACAAACCAAAGCGAAACTACCAACAGGAACATAGCAATGCATCAGCAAGTAGAATAAAAGAACGTAAGTTTAGAAGTAGTAGTGAGTGGCAAGATTGCAGAGCAGAAGTATTAGATCGTGATAAGCATCTATGTAGATTATGTTTACACGAAGATAACTATATTAGTGTAGGCGAACGATTGGACGTGCATCACATTGAACCATTGCATAGTGCATGGAGAAAGAGGACTAAGCATAGCAACCTTATAACATTATGCAAGGCACATCATAATAAGGCAGACCACGGAGAATACAAGGCGGAGTATCTTAAGAAAATAATTAGTACCCCCCCTACCATCAAGAAGTAATTTTGAAAAAAATCGGCAGACCGTACTGCTCACCACAATTTACACAATTTTCCCTAATGGGACATGCGTGCGTGAATATATATTTATTTATATAGCAAGTATTCTATAAAGTCATAGCACAGAGGAAAGGAGGTAGACATATGAGAAAAGCAGTATCAGCAAGGACTACAAAGAAACATCTAACCAAAGCAGAAAAAGAAAAACGTATGGCAGTTGAAAATGCATTTACAGATGATGCGGTGATTGAGCCACCAAGCTATTTAACTAAGACACAGTTAGAGGCTTTCAATTTTATTGTTGATGCATTAAGGCAAGCAAAAGTGTTAAGCCGTTTGGATACACAAACAATTATTCAAGCGTGTGTAGCAGTGGATATGCTGAACACATCAAATAAAAAAGTAGCAAGGAAACCAAGCCTTGCTATTGATAGAGAATTTGTAGGCACACAAGAGAAGTTGGTGCGTACATATTTGAAATTGTGCGATGAATTATGCCTATCACCTCAATCACGTGCGAAACTAGGTGTATTAGTTGCTAATCAAAAGGAAGAAGAAACAGATCCTTTACTAAATGTGCTGCAAGGGGGTGGGATGACTGGATAAAAAACATCCTGCTTTTAAATACGCAATGGCGGTAGCAGAAAGTAAGATAAATGCTCCAAAGTTTGTAAAATTACAGATAAAAGAGTTCTTATCTATTGCAAATAACAAGGATAGTCGCTATAAAATAGATGAAAACAAGGTGCGAACCATTGGCGAATTGCTGAAATTATTGATTATGCCTAAAGGATTAAAGGCTAATGCAACAGTGTATGATGCCATGGCTGGCTTTCAGTGGTTGTTTATTATTGCGATTATGTGTACAGTTGAGCGTGATAATCCAGATAAAAGACGATATGAAAATGCAATATTGGAAATTTGTAGAAAGAACGGCAAAACATTTTTGATTGCGGTTCTTTTTATTTTGCTTTTCTTTATTGAACCTAAGTTTTCTAAATTTTATTCAGTAGCTCCAGATGGTTCATTATCACGTGAAATCAAAACGGCCATTGAAGAAATATTGCGTAGTAGTCCTGCTATGCTTGGCAAGATGAATGGCAAGGAAAAGTTCAAAATGTTGCGTGATTATATCCATTGCAACATAACAGAGAACAGATACATACCTCTTAACTACTCAACAGGGCGGTTAGATGGTAAGTTGCCTAGTGTATTTCTAGTAGATGAAACAGGTGCATTGCCTAATACATACGCTATTGAGGCTATGAGGTCAGGGCAATTGACGATACTCAATAAGCTAGGGTTCATCATTTCAACTAAATATCCTACGCTAAACAATCCATTTGAAGATGAAGTGGATTATGCAAAGCGTGTATTGAATGGTGCAGTAGATGATGATAAGGTGTTCGCCTTATTATATGAGCCAGATGATACAAAAGGGTGGGCAACGAATGATGAAGTGCTAGAACAAAGCAATCCATTAGCCATTGAAGTAACAGAAATCATGGAAGATTTGAAAGCTAAACGGCAAGTAGCTATTGAGATTGAAAGCAAGCGTGAAAACTTTATTACAAAACATTGCAATATCATATATAGCGGTGCTGGCAGTGAAAGTTTTGTAAACATTGCTGATTTACAAAAAGGAGCAGTAGATCATATTGATTGGAATGGCCGTGAAGTATTCCTAGGAGTTGACTTGGCTATGACAACAGATAACTGTGCTGTATCAATGGTGGCATATGATGAAGATGAAGGTAAAGTATATCTTGATTCAAGGGCATTTATTCCAGAAGATAGAGTGGATGAAAAATCAAAACTAGAACGCATTCCGTATCGTGATTTTATTAATGCTTGCTATTGCATTGCGTGTGGCAATCGTACTGTAGATTATGGTGCTATTGAACGCTTTATTATGGCGATTGAAACTAAATTTGGGGTTACTGTGTTGGGTATTGGATATGATAGGTGGAATGCTTTATCAACTGCACAAAAATTAGAAGATGCAGGATATACGATGGTTGAGATTAAACAACATTCTAGCGTATTGCATCCAGCAACTAAATGGCTTGCAGAATTGATAGCAGATGGCAACCTTGTATATGAAAAAGGAAATAAACTACTAGAAATAAACTTTGAAAATTCACGATGTGTATACGATACCAATATGAACCGCTATGTGAATAAGAAAAAATCACGAGGCAAGGTGGACATGGTAATAGCTGGCATCAATGCGATGTACCTATTACATCAAAATTACATGTTAAATAGTGCCCTTGATTGGGTAGTACAGATATAGAAAGGGGGTGAAACTTATTGAGTTGGGTTAAAAATCTGTTTGGAACAGAAACACGAGCTGATGAAAATGCATTTATTGATACTGCAGATGAGGTAGATTTAACACTTCCTAGCTATGATGCAACTACAACAGTAACACGGCAACAGGCATTATCAGTGCCAGCTGTAGCGAGTGCATTGTTTCTTATATCTGGTATTATTGCTGGTATTCCAATTCGCTTGTATAAACGAGATGGAAATACAATAACAGAAATCATGGATGATGAACGCACAAAGCTATTGAACATTGAAACAAATTCAATACTAGGTGCGTTTGAAACCAAACAGGCTATGATTAATGATCTAATCCTAGAGGGTTCTTGCTATTGTTACATAGGCAAGAATGGCAATGATGCGGAATCATTGCAGTATTTACCTAAAAATAGGGTTAGCGTACTAGATAATGGCAAGCTAATTGATAGAGTAGTGTATTACTTAGTCGATGGATACTATTATGATAACTTCAATATCATGCGTGCTATTCGTAACTCTAAAGACGGAGTGCGTGGCCGAGGCTTATTGGATGATAACTCAATGCATATATCCAGTATGTACAACGCTTTGGTGTATGAAAATGGAGTAATTAGTAAGGGTGTACGCAAAGGATTCCTAAAATCTGAGGGCCGTTTGACTGTAAAAGCCTTAGAGGCACTCAAAAAAGCATGGCGATACATGACATCTAAGCTAGGTCAGAGTGATGTAATCGTACTGAACAAAGGGATTACCTTTGAAAGTGCAGATAGTACCGCTGTAGAAAATCAGTTAAATGAAAGTAAACAAACAAATGCAGACTTAATTTATAAATTATTTGGCTTTACAGACAAAACATTTACAGATGAGAAAGCATTTAATATTTTTGTTAAAACTACAATTATGCCTATCGTAAATTGCTTTATTCAAGCTATTAATAGAGCAATGTTGCTTGAAACAGAGAAAGGCAACTTGTATTTTAGCCTTGATATGAATGATTTGCTTAAAGCTGATATGCTCACACGCTTTAATGCTTATAAAACTGCATTGGATAGTAACTGGATTAACATTGATGAAATTCGTCAACGTGAAGATTTATCACCAATGGGAATTGATTTTGTAAGCATGAACTTGGCAAATGTATTCTATTACCCAGAAACTAAACAGGTTTACACACCAAATACTGGTGTATTGGGTGATTTAACACATGCAAAAGCAGAGAAAGGGGGTGAGAATAGTGAAGATTGAGGTACGTAATGGTGCAGCAACAATTGAGGGATATGTGAACGTAACAGAGCGATTGAGTAAGCCAATTCGTGATGTAAGAGGTCAATTTCTTGAAAAAGTAGCTACTGGAGCGTTTAATTCGGCACTTCAACGTAATGATAATGTAGAATTGCGGTTTAATCACCGCCGTAAATTGGGAGACCAACAAGACGGCTCGCTAGAATTGCGTGAAGATAGCATTGGATTGTATGCAAAAGCAACTGTATCTGATGCGGAAGTAGTCAAATTAGCGGAAGAAAGAAAGCTGAAAGGTTGGTCTTTTGGTTTTAGAAAACTAGAAGATAGCTGGGATAAACAGAAAAATATGCCTGAAATTCGCACATTGAAAGCGATTGATGTTAGTGAAGTAAGTATTCTTAGCATAACACCAGCATATATTGCAACATCGATTAGCATGCGTGCTGATGAAGGTGAAGATTTACTAGAATGTAGATCTAACGAAACCGCAACAGGCACATTGGAGTATGATATTGAAGAACGTAAGGTAGATGAAGAAGAAAAGCCTAATAATCAAAAATATCATGACATTTTAACTAAACTTAATGCATAGCATCCACCATATGTGGGTGCTTTTTTAATGAAAAGAGGATAGCATGAACTTAAAAAAACTTATTGAAAAACGCAATTCTTTGGTTGAAGAAATGAACAACCTTGTAAAAGTGGCAGATGAAGAAACACGTGCGCTTAACGAAGAAGAAACAACAAAATTCGAAGGTCTACAAAAAGAAGTAGCCGACATCGACAAGACATTGAAACTTGCACAAGAAGAACGTAAATTGATGTCTGTAGGTTCTGATGAAGAAAAACCTGATGCGGTAGATGTAAAAACAGTTGAACAAGCAGAAGAACGCGCATTTGCTAATTTCTTGCGTACAGGTGAAACAAATTACTCTGATGTAGAAACTCGTTCGGATGTAAACCTTTCTAAAGGTGATAATGGCGTAATTATTCCTTCCACTATCGCAAGCCGTATCATATCTACAGTAAAAAGCATCGCACCAATCATTCAAAATTCCGATTTCTACGATGTAAAAGGTGATTTGATATTCGCAGTTGAAGATGAATCCACCTCTAAAACTACTTGTGCATATGTTGGTGAGTTCCAAGAACTTGAATCCACAAGCGGTAAATTCAAATCCGTTACATTGAAAGGCAATGTAGTAGGTGTATTGACTAAAGTGTCTAAATCTTTAATCAATAACTCTGGTTTTGATATTGTCAACTACGTTATTACTAAAGTAGCAGAGGCAATTGTTACGTTCTTAGAAAACGAAATGGTTAATGGTACTTCTAAAATCGAAGGTATTTTGAACGCTACAAACGCAGTAACAGCGGCTGCAGCAACTGCAATTACTGCTGATGATTTGATTGATTTACAATTTGCAGTACCTCAAGTGTATCGTAGTGCTGGTGTGTTCATTATGAATCCAGATACTTTCAAAGCATGTGCGAAATTGAAAGATACAGAAGGTAATTACATTTTGAACAAGGATTTGACTAATGGTTATGGATATACATTGCTAGGCCGTCCTGTGTACGAATCCGATAATATGCCTAAGATTGCAACAGGTAAAAAAGTAGCCGTATTCGCAGACCTTAAAGGCTATGCAACAAAAATTAGTGGTGATAGTGCCGAGATTTCTGTATTACAAGAGAAATTCTACACACAATATGCGGTTGGTGTAGCAGGTTATGTAGAAATGGACGGCAAGATTGTAGATCAACAACGTATCGCAGTGTTGAAAATGGCTTAATAGGGGGTAAAATCCTATGAAATATAAGGCATTAGTAAGTTTTAGTGGGGCGGTTACCGCCTCTCTAAACCAAATCATTGAAATTAATGACGAAGAAATTGCCAATGACTTATTAAACGCTGGCTATATTACAGTTGTAAAAGACAGTAAAAAGACAGTAAAAGACAGTAAAAAGACAGAAGAAGAGGTGTAGAGGATGAAAGTTAGTGAATTAACAAAAGAAATAGTAGCTAACTATATCCGTGTTGAAATCACAACACTTACAACACCAATTCTTGACTTAGTATTACCTGCAGCAATTACATATTGTGCTACTTATACAGGGTTAGAACCTAAAGATTTAGATGAGTATGAAGATATGGCACTTGCGGTATTGGCATTGTGCGGTGAATTTTACGATAACCGCACATATACTGCAGTAGAGAACGCAATAGTGAACCCTACAACACAAGCCATATTAGATAAGTACTCTATGAATTTAATGGAGGGGTATCAACATGTATCGCAAGGGTAGACTAAGCACACTACTGCAACATGAGGCAGAAATACATGCTAATAGAAAAGCCAAAGAAATGAATGAACTAGGGCAGTTTCCTATTGTGGATACTGTAATAGGAAATCTATATTGTGGTGTAATACCACAGACAGGCACACTATTGAGCGGTAGAGTAGCCGATACCACACTAGCAAGAACCACTCATAAAATCGTATGCAGATACAGAGATGATATAACTCAAGATATGTGGTTAATCATTGAAGGGCAACGATATGACATTTTGTATGTTATGGATCCGTATCTTAACAAAGAGCGGTTAGAGATATTCACAGAGGTAGTTATCTGATGAGTGTTGATATTAAGACGGAAGGACTTAGTGAGTTTTCGAAAGAACTCATGGATTTAGCAAATAAGAAATTTCCAAAGGATACGAAGAACTTCCTTCAACGTGCAGGAAATAAATTCAAATCCAAGGCAAAAGAAAACTATAAAAAAGGTACTACGCAAGGCACAAAGAACCTCATTAAAGGTTTGAAACGTGATAGAGCGTATAAGTACGGACATGATGAATGGCAAGTGCGTGTTAAAAATACCGCACCACATGCGTGGTTAGTTGAACATGGTCATGTTATGTTGGGGCATAAAGACCAAGGCAAGCCTAAATTAATAGTTGCTAATACAGGAGAGGCTTTTGTACGTGGTAAAAATATCATGGGTAAGACAACTAAAGAATTTCCGCCAGAGTATCAATCCATGGCAGAAGAATTTATAGACAAAATGTTAGATGAAAAGGGGTTAGGCTAGTGGTTACTGCAGTAGACATTATCAAAACATTGACAGTGCGATGCCGTGAACTACTGGGATGTGATGTAAATGATAGAGATATATCAGAGGGATTTGAAAGGCCGTCATTTTTTATCGAAATCGTAGACTTCAAGAATGAAGATATTGGGGAATTGTTAAGGGGAGATACGCTTAACATTTATATCTACTATTTCAATGAAAAACGGCTAACAGGTTATTTGGACTTGCTAAAAGCTAGGGAAAGCATCCGTGAATTATTGGCAACTCCATTACAGATAGTTGACGGATATAGCCTTACTGCTGATGAGATAGTAGAAACTATCAATAAAGCAGATATGACTTACATTACAAACTTTGATGTAACAATCTATCAACCAAGACCAGAGGCAGATGCACCTTACATGGAAGAATTGGCAATCAATGGGCAACAGTCCAGCGAAGAAAATCAATAATAGCACTCACACAGCGTGGGTGCTTTTTTAATGCAAAGAAAAGAGGTAAAACATGGCGATTGGCTTACCAAATATTGATATTGTCTTTTTGCAAAAGGCAGTATCCGCAGTATTACGTTCTGAACGTGGTACCGCAGTAGTCATCTTGAAAGACGATACACAACCTACTGCAGGTTATGACATCTACAAATTCGAGGCTGACATCACAAAGAAAAAATTCACAGAAGAAAATGTGAAATTATTGAAACGTTGTTTCTATGTAAACGTAAACAAATTAGTAGTAGTACACGTTCCAACATCTACAACAGAATTTGCAGATGTAAAAGCTGTATTAGACAAAGTGAAATACAACTGGGCATGTACAGTTGAAAAAGATTGGCAAACAGAATTAGTATCTTACACAAAAAGCCGTAACGTATTGTCTAAAGGCCGTAAAGTAAAATGTGTAGTTGCTAATGTAACAGTAGCTGATGATAAGCATATTGTTAATATGAAAGGCGATTATGTGCATGAGGCTGATGCGGATGCAACTACAACTGTTAAAATGACAGATTATTTACCACGTGTGGTTTCCATTTTAGCTAACTTGCCAATGAATAGAAGTATCACATACTACGAATTGGAAGATTTGGATTATGTAGATAATTCTTTCATTACAAATGAAAAGGATGCTAATAAATGGACTGATGAAGGTTGGTTACTTCTCATCAATGACGATGAAGATGCGGTGGTACGTGTAGGCCGTGGTGTAAATACATTAACTACATTCACATCTACTGACACAGAGGATATGCGTAAAATCATCATTGTTGAATCTATGGACTTAATGATGGAAGATTTGTACTCTACATTCAAAAAATACTATGTGGGCAAATATAAGAACCATTTGGACAACCAATATCTATTTATTTCTTCCGTAAACTCTTACTTCCGTTCCTTAACTAAAGTAGTTAATGGTGAAATTCTAGATCCAGAGTATGACAATCATGCTTATATCGATGTAGAAAATCAACGTGAGGCTTGGTTGAGCGTAGGTAAATTAGAGGCAGAAGATTGGGATGAAGATAAAGTAAAGAAAATGTCTTTCAAATCCACTGTATATCTTGCTGCTAAAATCAAAATTCTTGATGCTATGGAAGATTTATCCTTCCAAATTACGATGGAATAGGAGGTAAATTATGGCGAACAATAAAGAAATCCATAATCAAATCTTGCGTGGCCAGTTTGGTAAAGTATGGATTGACGGCGAATTATACGCTAATGTTAAATCTTTTGAAGCTAAAATCTCGCTTAAATACGAGGCCGTAGACATCAACGGAGAAATGGGTGTACATCAACGCTTGGTAGGGTTTGAAGGTGCAGGCACTTTGGTATTGCACAAAATCGATAGCCGTGTAGCACAAAAGATTGCAGGTAAAATCAAGAATGGCAGTGTGCCAGACATTAAGATTGTATCTAAATTAACGGATCCTGATGTTAATGGTGCAGAACGCATCGAATTAACTGGTGTTACTTTGGACGAATTGGCACATGGATTTGAAAACAAAAAGGTTCAAGAAGAATCCTATCCATTCAAATTTGCTGATTACAACTACTTAGACTTGATTCTTTAATAAATAGGGCGGTGCTAATGCATCGCCTTTCCTTTTATAGTGAGGAGGATAATAAATGGCTAAATTACAACTAGAAGATTTACTCAACAGAAAAATGCAAGAAGGGTTTCAATCCAAAGACGTATACGTTAAAGGCTTAGGCGGTGAATTAACTGTAATTCATCAACCACTACCTACAGTGTTACGCATCATGGATGAAATCAAACAGGATGCTACGTTATCCACAGTGATGGATGCGATGGTACAACTTATCTATGCATGCGTTCCTTTATTTAAAAGCAAAGAACTACAAGATAAATATGAGTGTGCAGAGCCTACAGATGTTGTCTATAAAGTCCTCAATGATAGCATTGAAGATATTAGTGAATTAGGCGAATCAATCTTGGCAATGTATGGCATTACTAATCCAGTTGATGAAATAAAAAAGTAATAGAGGCGGACGAGGAACTATCTATGTTCCGCTATTACATGAATAAAGGTCATACATTATCCTCATTACTTGATTTAGATCTAGTAGAAAAAACATTCTATTTAGCATGTTTCAAACTAGATATGGAAGATGTAGAAAGGAGCAAGCATGGCTAAAAGTATCAACGTACTATTGAGCCTTAAAGACCAATTCACCGCTCCAATGAAAAAGGTTGGTGATACAACCAAAGATACAGAACGCAAAATGACGGCCATGAAAAATAAATTAAGTAATTTCGGTAGTGGAATCAACAATAAATTCATGGGTATTGCTGGCAGTATCACTAAAATGGGATTAGCTATGACTGGCCTTAGTGCATTTGCTGGTGTAGGTGCTATTGTTGAGTACGGAAAGAAAGCCCTTGATGTGGCCAAACAGGCGGAATTATCTCAAACATTATTGCGTAATAGCTTGGCCAATAACAATTCATTGTATGATAAATCAACACAAGCACTTGATGCGGCACAAAAGCAACTCAATGATTATGCTGCAAAATGGGGTAAAGTTGGTGTGATTTCCGCTGGTACTATTCGTGCTGGGTATCAAGAGCTCAATAAATGGAATGTGCCTGTAGATAAAGTAGACGGCCTTTCAGAGGCACTAACAAATCTAGTAGCAGGTAAATTCGGTATTAATGCAACGGCAGAAGATGCACAGGTGGCATCGCAAGCAATTGGGCGTGCGTTCAATGGTGATGTGGCAGGCTTAACCAAGATGAAGATACCTCTTACAGAGGCACAAAAGGAAATCATCAAGAATGGTACAGAGGCCGAGAAGTTAGCTGCAATTAATGAAGTAGTTAATAGCACATTCTCTAAACAGAATGAAATATTAGCTAATACTCCAGATGGACAACTCAAACGAATGAAGAACCAACAGGCCGCACTAATGGCAACTATTGGGAAATCATTATTGCCAATGCAAAAAGCATTTATAGATCTAGCTAGCACAATCATGCCAATCATTGCACCTGTAATACAGGATATATTTGGATTGTTTAGCGGTGCATTCACCTATATTGCACAAGTGGTAAACGATAACAAGGAAAGCATCCAAGAAAATCTAACCAGTGCAATGGGAGTAGTTAAAACAGTTATATCTGGACTAGGTGATGTGATTAAGTGGTGTACTCAAAACCTAGGATTCTTATTGCCTGTTATTAAGGCAGTAGCAGTAGGATTTGTTGCATTTAATATTATTGGTAAAGTAATTCCATTAATTAGTTCAATAGCAGGGGCATTCACAACAGTCATTCGAGTAGTGCGGATTTTAAATATGCTCATGTTAGCTAATCCTATGTTATTTGCTATATATGCAATCGTTACAGCATTAGCATTGTTAATTTATAACTGGGATACAGTAAAAGAAGTAGCGTTATCCGTGTGGGATGCAATTTCAACATATGCATCTGAATTATGGGAGAGCATTGTAAGTGGATGCATGGAGTTCGTTAATAGCGTTATTGCTTTAGTTACAGAACTATATAACGGATTTATGACAACCATTGCACCAATATTGGACGATGTAACGCAGATATTCAGTGGCATTATTGATTTCATCACAGGTGTATTCACAGGCAACTGGGATATGGCGTTCAATGGCCTTGTAAAAATCTTCACTGGTTATTTCAATATTATTAAATCAGTGGCAGAAGGTGTTCTTGGCTGGGTACAAGATAAGTTACAATGGGCAGGCGAAAAAATCGATGCTATTAAAGAAGGCGGTCAATGGCTGTACAACAAAACAGTTGGACGTGTATTTGATGGAGACCACAATAACGCAACAGGTACAGAGTACTGGAAAGGTGGAGCGACCTACGTTAATGAAAATCAACGTGGTGAAATTATCAATCTACCAAATGGCTCACAAGTGATTCCACATGATGAAAGCATGCGACAATTAGCAAACAACAGAGGCAATGTTACTGTTAATGTAACAGTACAAGGTAATGTAATTGGTAATGAAGAATTCATGGATGCATGTGGTAATCACATCACGGATAAAATTATGTTAGCAATGGGCAATATGTAGGGGGTGTAATGTGAGATTTCAAGACAGTGCAAAGAAGGTCATGCAGCAACGCATACAATCTAAGCAAGCTGAATTGCAAAAAATGGCAATTACACGCGCTACAAGATATGCTGATAAGCTATCACATGGATTAGTGGGAAAAGTCTTAGATTATTTAGATAAGAAACCAACTACAGACATAGTATTTCATTCTGAATTGACAGATGAGTACATCACATTGCCTGTAGTACCTAATCCATTACCAACAATTAATGAGCCACAAAAGAATGAAACTTTCAACGGATTAAGAGGAGATATTAAGTTAATAGGGCCGTTAGGTCTTAGAACATTAAGCCTTGATAATATTCTCTTACCTGTAGGGAAAGATTACTCATTCATTCGTGGCAATGGTACAGATGGACTACAATGCTTACAGTTCTTTCAAGCACAACGGCAGACAAAGGCCGTGATGCGGATATGTATTATCCAATCTGATGGAAATGAAATACTAAACATGCCATGTGTAGTTAATGATCTATCATACACATTGGATAAGGTAGGCGATATAAAAGCGACTATTGGTATTGAAGAGTATGTATACACAAATACATCCACTCAAACACAATCAGATACAGGCGGTGAAAATAAAGAGGCTAGTAAAGGCACTGCTACATCAAGCACAGGAGGGAAGAAATGAAACTCCAATATACCAATGTAACAAAAGGTAAAGACGGCAAGGATGTAACAGAAACACGTGAAATTACAGCTTACACAAACAATTATGAAAGGTCAGATGGCATTGATACACTAGGACAAGAGTTTTCTTTTGATTTAGCAGACAATCCATTTGACTTTAATATGATGGGTACACGCCTAGCAATTGGGGGCAAGATAGAGTTTAGTAATCAAGTAAGTAATAACAATAAGAGCGCTACTACAACATTAAACGAAGAACCAAAGGAAGAAGTAGTCTTTCAAGGTATCATCGTAAGTGAAAAACAGAGTGGTGCTAATAAATACACGTATACTTGCTTTGATTACTGCTTTTATCTCAATAAATCAGAGATTGAAATACAATTCAATGGAGTAAGTGGGTTAGAGGCAATCAAGAAGGTATGTAAAGAAAATGATGTGCCACTTGGGAATGTGGCCGATATAAAGACTAAAATCAAGAAAATCTATCAAGGTCAACCTGTATCGGATGTAATAAAAGACATCATCAAACAGGCAACCGAAGAAACAGGGTACAAATACCGCCTAGAATATAGAGAAGGTAAAATCCATGTAGAAGATTATAAAGACTTGGTACTCGATAAGGTCATAACTCAACCAATTAATAATTACTCAAGAGATTTGAGCATGGAAGATATGCGGAATAGTATCGTTGCTATATCTAGCAAAGAAAAGAGCAAATCTGTAAAATCGACTATCCAAGATGATGAAAGTATCAAGAAATATGGCTTGATTAAGAAAATCATAAAGGTAGACGATAAGAAACAGGCACAAACGGCACAAATTGCGAAGAAAACCATTCAAGATAGTAATAAGATTAAGGAAAAGCTAAGTCTTACGCTATTAGGTGATGATACTGTACGCAGTGGCCGTGTAATTATCATCAATGATTACACAGTAGATATTCATGATAAATTCTTAGTTACTAATTGCAAGCATAATTACGGAGTAAACCATACAATGACATTAGATCTAAAACGTGTAGAGGCTGAATTAGATACAAGCAGGTATAAAACAAGCACTACTACAACTGTTACACCTAATGCAACGAATAGCACGGCTAATGCTACACAAGTAGATGCAGGTATGAACGCATTAAACGGATATGAAAGCGTATATCGTGATAATGGGTGCGTAGATGTAGCGGTAAAAGCTGGTTCATATTATAGTCCATTCCTAAAACAACAGGCTGATATTGGCACTGCTGATGTAGATACGCTTGTAAATAATGCACAAAATGCAGGCTACAAGGTAGAAACATTTAATGGATACGCTAATAAAGGAGATATTCTTGTATATGGCGATAATCAACACGTTGTAATTTCAGATGGTGCAGGTGGATGCTTTGGAAATAGTACAAGTGCTGGCCACGCTAAATTTTATCCAGATGCAAATTATGCATGGCACAATGGTGAAGCACCAACTAAGGTTATTAAGATGTCATAGGTGGTGAGAATATGGAAGAATGGCACGGTAGAATGGCATCTGAATTAAAAAATAGGACTAATCCTGTACGAATAGGAGCGGTATTAGGTGAGGTTATTAGCACATCACCATGGGAAGTAGCGATTAAAGACGGAAAGTTTAAAATTAATGCATCCAATGGGTATGTGTGTTTTCAGCTAATACATCACATTACAACGTATTCATACAGACATAGTGGTACTATTGCTCATAAAGATTGCCCTGGTAGTCCTCAATATAGTGCACAGGGTAGTGGAAAGATAGTACTTGATGAACTATGGAAACCAGGGGATAAAGTATTAGTCATTCCAGATGAAAATGAGCAACATTTCTTTATCGTGGATATAGTTAAGGAAGGTGTGTAATGTTTCCAAAGGACTATAACTTTACTAACTCTATCCAATCTACGGCCACAGTTACCAATGCACAACATAAGGTAGGCCGTTCATTCGCATTTGATTACAAGACACATAGATTTGTGTTCAAAGACGGAAGAAATGTAGAAGATACACAGATAGAGGCAATAAAGCAATGGATAGAGTTATTTATCCGAACAGAAATGAAAAAATATATGATCTATACCGATAGTTTTGGGCTAGACCTACGAAAACTATTAGGATATAGATTGCCTAGGTCATACAAAGTGGCAGAAATTAAACGGCGTATAACAGAGGGCATTATGAACAAGGTACCATGCGTGGTGATTGTCAAAGATTGGCAATTCAACGCTGGTATCTTTTATTTTACAGTCGTAACTAATACAGGAGAGGAGGTAAAGATAGATTATGAACTTGAATTATAGTGTGGATAACATTCATAATACGATGCTTGAACACATTGACGATAGCTATCAAAAGACCGAAGGCTTTCCTACGTATGATTTAACTAGGGGCGAGGCATTTGCTATTCTTGAACTTTGGAAAAAAGCAGAAGAAATCGAATGGAAACAGAACGTTGATAATTTAACAGGTGATGAATTAACTCGTGTATGTTTTCAACGTAAAGGAACGCAACGTAAATTAGCCACTAAGGCAGTATGTAATTTAAGTATAGTTGACGGAACAGGCACTATTCATGCAGGTGATTTATTTGAAAGCGAAACTGGTATTCAATATGAAAGCCTTGAAACAAAGGATGTAGAAAAGAATTCAGTTATTAAAATCAGATGCATGCAAGCTGGTAGCATTGGAAATGTTCCTAAAGGTACAATCACGCAGATGCCTATTACTATTGCTGGTATCAACAATGTAATCAATGATGATGCGGCAATTAATGGCGAAGATGAAGAAACAGACGATGATTTACGTGAACGCTATTACGAAGAACTACGAGAACCAGCAACGAGCGGCAACGATTACCACTATAAACAGTGGGCGAAAGAAGTCGAAGGTGTTGGTGAGGCTCATGTCATAGGGTTATGGAATGGTAACAATACAGTTAAAGTTATCATCATTAATTCTGACAGAAAGCCTGCTGATAGTGATTTAGTTAAACGTGTACAAGATTATATAGATCCAGACAGTAAAGGTATTGGAGCAGGGCAAGCACCAATAGGGGCACATTGCACAGTAGTTAGTGCTACCAACGTACCAATTAATGTAGAAGTAACTGGAGTGAAACATATCAGTACTGCTACAAAATCAACTATTACGGCTGATATAGCTAATGCGGTTACTAAATACTTAAAACGAATTGCGTTTAAACAAGATTATGTTTCAGTCGCACAAATTGCCAATATCATAATCGATAGTGCTGGAGTAACCGATTATGCAAGCGTTACAGTCAATGGACAAACTACAAAAATTGATTTAACAGTAGAACAAGTTGCTACATTAGGCACAGTTAGTGTGGTTCTAAATGAATAAGATTCAATTTAAAGAGTACGCATTAAAAGCTATCAACAAAATGTATCGCAATGATCCGTGGGTTCGTGAGTTATATCAATCAGCAGGGTTACAACTGCAAGATATTGATGTGTTGCTTGATGAACTATTAGACAATGGGTTCTTTGATACAGTTAGCGAACATGGTTTGCGTGTGTATGAAAAGGACTTAGGTATTGTAGCTAAAGGTTCAATTGAACAACGCAGAAATATTGTACAAATGCTATGGAATAATAGCGGTAAATGTACATTAGAGAAAATAAAAGCAATTATTAAGACATTCGTATTAGATGATGTGGATGTTAAATTTGAGGACGGATTATTAAAAATAGAATTCTATGATTCATCATTTGTGTATGCAGTCAATCAAATTAGAGAAAACTTAACGATTGTGAAACCATCGCACATAGGTATATCAATTGCTGATGTACATAACGTAGGTGAGCAGGTGTATGCTGCAGTACATGTTACAACAAGTAGCATTGTTAATATTGAGCCAGATATAGGAATTGATACACAAATGGATATTGCAAATCTATATGCTGCAGTTGTAGTTGAAAGAAAACATGTAACTACTGTAATTAATAGTTAAGGAGGATATATGCCAGACGTATATAACAGAAATAGTGTTACAAAAAAAGGATATAATTTACTAGCTGAAAGCATCGCAACAAAGAAACCAATCACATTTACTAAAGTTGTAGTTGGTGATGGAGATGATACTGGGCTAGATATTAATACAATGACAGGGGTAGTTTCACCAAAGATGGAGTTACCAATCGGAAATGGTGAAAAAGGCGGAGATGGAGAATATGTAATTCAAGCGGTATTGTCAAATAAGACACTTGAACATTCATTTTTTCCAAAAGAAGTAGGCTTGTTTGCAAAATGCGGTGATGGTGAAGAGGTTTTATACTCGTATTCTAATGGTGGTAATAATGTAGGGTTAATGCCAGATAAGAACACACCAATTAATGCTGAAATTTATAACATCAGAACAAAGATTGGGAACGCAACAAATATTACATTTGTAACAAGTGATGATACATATGTAACAAAAGGTGAGTTGACAAAGCATAACGCAGATGCAAATGCACATGACAATCGTTTCAATGCCATTATTCAAAAAGTCAATAACATGATTACCAATGTAGATAATAGCGATTCGTTAGCCAAAGCACCTACGTTGCAATTGGTAAAAACGCTATTAAGTAGTCTAAACATCAAAAACGCAACCGATGTAATCAATGCCTTGGAAAGCGAGAAAACAACAGGACTTGGAATAAGATATGATTTCAGTAATGTAAATGCATGGTATATCTGTTTGGGCAAGCTGTTTGGGAATTTAATTATCCAAGGGTCATATGATTTACATGTTCAGCCGAATGATATATGGACATATCCATTATCTATAACAAAATGTTTAACAATTCAAGTTACAGACCAAGGAACTGGTAGAGCAACATTTAGTGTAGATCATATCGATAATACAAAAGCAAGAGTATTTGGTGCTGGTGGTAGAATACCTAGAATATTTATGATTGGTACTGTCTAAATACCCAAGGGGGAAAAGTAAATATTACTGTAGGGCGTAATATTTACAACGATGACACTGTATACCCTATTGCATTTAATAATCTCCCATCAGTTAATATTATTAATATTGCTGATACATTAGACCAAGATGGATGGGTAACTAGCGCAATTAAATCTATCACAAATTTAAAATTTACTTATATTACAGCACAAAATAGTGTAACTGGCATTAGTTGGATTGCTATTGGTAATTAACCAAGGGGGAAAACAAAAGGCTGGAGAACAAAAACAATCAGATCCTAATAATTTAGAAACAACAACAAATAAAGTTATATTTCCGATAGCTTTTACAAACACTCATTTGTTTCATACATTTGGAATTATTGCTAGTGATACCTCTATATTCTGGGGTAACTCTGGAGCAAGTATAATTAGCAGAAGAATATCTAGGACTGATATGCGTTATGAAGTACATTCTAGTTATCAAACAATGTTAAAAGCAGATTCAATCATCGAATGGTGTGTTATAGGGATTTAAACGCCTAAAGCAATATATCTCATTTTGATTTGTTCTATAGCATTACTATTCTCACTGATTACAGCAGCAAATCCAGTTGATGTAATTTGACTATCACTAAATCCAATTCGTGATAAATGCCTTAATTCTACTTTATTAATTGCATATGGATGTACATATAAGGGCTTAGATTTAAACGCTATTGGGAAAGTAAACTGCTCTTGCCTTTGTTGACTTCCTATATCGTAATAGGCCTGTGTATCGCTATCATTTCCCCCTTGGCTAAATTCCGAACGCAACATAAAATAAATCACTATTATATGCTGCACTAGATGCATCAGCAACGATTGTATAACCAGTAGTAGTTCTTTTATCGGTGTAAGCAACTGATGCACCACCAATAGCAATAGGCCATTCTAATGTCTGTAATACGCCAATACATTCTTTTGCATAAGAAATAGGAAATTGAACATCATATTTTCTACCATCATAGATGGTTAAATTTAATTTTCTTCCCCCTTGGTCAAATCCCAATAGATAATACTCTAACCTGCCTAATTCCAGAATTTCCAGTTTTATCATAATTAATACTACATAAGAATTGTGTATTATTAATGGCCATTGCCCATGCTGGTCTATCAAAATCATATGCGGTTTTACTGCTTAAGTCAGCAGAACCATTTACATAAAATGGTTTATTTTTAAATGCAATGGGGAATGACCATGGATTTGATGTGCCATCTGTTTCTCCATAGTATCCCCCTTGGTGATTAAATACCAATAGCAATCCAATAACCATTATTACGAGATTTAGGATAGTTAGTATTATTGCTACCGCTTACCATTTTAAACGTGCTCGCCGTGATTGCCTTTGGTCTAATCATCATCTCATGCCATGGAGTTGGCTCATCTAGCATCATAGGAAGTACTGCCAGTACTTCGTTAAAACGAATAGGAAATGTTATAGATGCAATTTCGGGGACAAATTTTTCCCCTTGGTCATTTAAGCATTTCAATCGATTTGCGTAATTGTCTAAGTGATTTATGAGTGTATACGCCATCGGTAACATTAGATGATGCATGGCCTAATAATAATCGTTTAGCATTATAGTTAGCACCTACATCATCTAATCTAGTAGCGAATGAATGACGGCAATCATGTGGAGTATGTTTAGCGTTAATAGCATTCATAGTTAATTTAAAAGCATTAGAAAGGGAAACATAATTTCGTTCATTTATGATCCATTTGTTAGATAGTCGATATTCAATAAAGGGCCATATGCGATGATGAATGGGAATGATGCGGATACCTGCTTTAGTCTTACTTGATGTAACTTTTAAATATCGTTGTTTTCGATTGATGTCAGTGCTTTTAAGATTAATTAATTCACTAGCACGCATTCCAGTATATAAGAGTATCAAAGGCAATTCTGCATTGATATTCCATAAGCGGTTGATTTGATTTGTGGTAAATACTTTACGTGGGCGTTTAGGGGTATTGTGGCCAATATTCAAATATTGACTGTATGACTTTGAGCACCAGTCATTAATAATTGCAAATGAATATAATTGATTGAGTAAAGAGCGAACTTTCTTACACGAGGAATAAGAGAGTCCGCTCTTTAGCATGTCAGATATTATATTTTGCAACTCCATATATGTGATTTCGTTGATAGGGCGGTGAGATATTGATGATACATGATGATAAGCACATTCATATCCTTTCATGGTGTGTAATGAGACATTTAATGAATGTAACTCTAACCATGAATGATATACATCGTTTAACGTATGAGCATTGTTTAATGCCTCCTTAGCCTCATTATAAGAGGAATAATAACCTACAACTTTATATGCTACATAGGGGCGTTCATGAGCCCCTTTTAATTTCTCAATTAATTTCATTTCTACCTCCAAGAAAGGATAAAAGTATGAACTATGTATTTGTATTAAATGAGCATGGTGTTCGCCAAACTTCCTACGTTGTAGGTGTTCATGCGGATACTCTTGAAGAAACAGAACAATTAGCCAAACAAACATACCCATCTGCTAACATCGTAACAGGGGATAGTGAAATGCAGGCCCAATTCACAAATGGCAAAGCATATGTAAATGGTGCATTCGTTGATATTCCAGTAATACAATACGAGCCAACAAAAGCAGAGAAGATTGCAGATATTAAGAAGTATTATGATTCACGATTTGAAACGTTGGAGCAAATGGTGCTACGTAGACGATTGATAAATAGTGATATTTCTGACTTGCAAGACCAGTACAAGAAACTAAATCTTGAAATGTTAGCAAAAATTAAGGCGGTGAAATAATCATGGAAGTAAAAAGCGATATTCCTGTAATGAAATTTTGCGAATGGTGCTACTCAACATTAAATGAAGATGGTACTTGCCCTACAGAGGGGTGTATCCATAATGAATTGATGGAGTTAGACGAAAGCACAGAGGGTGAATAATGTGGACATGGCAATTCGAACTGAATGATATTCTAACTACATTATCAATTGTGGCAATCATAGGCGGTGCAAGTTACCGCCTTTTAATTGTGCCAATTCTGACACGCATAAGTGATGAACGCATGCAAGATAATTTGATTTTCACTGAACGCATGGGTACATTGAATCAAACATTGCTTGAATTAAAAGATGAAATTAAGTTATCTCGTGTGCAACGTACAAAGGCTTATACGGAACACGTGAAATTAACTGCACGTGTTGATGGAATAGAAAACAGAGTTGATGAGTTAAGAGGTGATTTCCATGAATTTACCAACAAAACTCATTGATTCAGCAAAGAAAATATATACTTCGGTTAGGGTGGCGAAAGTCCACCCTACTTTAGTATGGGGAGCGAGAATACTTATACTTATCATGCTAACACCAATTATATTGGCCACGATGACTTACGCTATTTCTTTTTACGCAGGAGAAATTTCTAGTGCGAACGATAAGATCATAACGATGGGAGCATTTCTAATTGACCATATGTTTGGAGCACCAGGTGTAATCGCATCACTTACAGGATTAATATGGCTTAGTGTTGATAGAAATGGTGATGGTATTCCAGATAAATTGGAAGAAGAACCTAAATTACCACAGTTGCAAAACATGGCAGAAAGGAGTGATAAAAATGAAAAAAGGATTTGATATTTCAGCATGGCAAGAGAACGAAAATGGAACACCTTATTATGATGAGTGCCACATGCAACAAGCCAAAGAAGAAGGCAATGAATTTGTAATCCTTAAATTAGGTGAAAACTACAACGTTGATGAATTCTTTGAACAACATATAAATGCAGCATTAAATGCAGACCTTGAAGTTGGTACATATTATTTTAGCCATGCTTACGATGAGGCAACAGCAGTACAAGAGGCGGAATGGGTGATTAACACGCTTAATAGCTATGGATATACTGATTACAATTTGCAAGCTGGTATTTGGTATGACTACGAGGAGCATCGCCAATTACGTAATATGATTAATGCTGGTGCATTAACTAGCCAAGGAATGACGAATTGCATTAGTCGATTTGTAAACACATTGTGGAGTGCAGGCTTTCAAAATGTAGGTGTATATAGTGGATATTCTCTATTGTGGGATGAAACATATGCATATACTCAAATGCCAAGCGTTCCTGTATGGTGTGCACAATATGATTCACAATGTGATTATCCAAATATCAGAATATGGCAATATAGCGATTGTGGAATGGTAGCTGACAAAGAAGTTGATGTCAACTATATGTATGACTAGGGAGGAAATATGAATGACAAAATCAAAAACTTTATTCACGCTCATTACATCTCTGTTCCTATTTGTGTTGTCATTTGCATCATCGCCTGTATATGGTTCTACACCGACAGAACCAGTAACATTGACACCACAGGAATACGCAATGCTGAAAACGAACTTCGACACGCTAGAGAGTACAATCAACAATCAATTGACTACAATCAACGAGTTAGAGATGCAGTTGAAAATAGCCAAACTCTCAACGAGCGAACAGAAGAACGAATTAGCACAAGCATTGAACTTAATCAACGAACAGAAAACGCAATTGACAGAGGCACGGAACTTACTGCAAAAGCAAGAGCAGATGCTGAACGAGCAAAAACTATCATTGGCCAAAGCCGAGATATACTTAGAGCAGCAGAAGAACGAAATCAAAAAAGCGAAAATACAACAACGAAACAGTAAATTATTAAATATCTTATTAGGTGGTACTGTAATATATTTAGTCGCTAAAGATTGAGGTGATCCATACATCTCCATAGCGTGTAATGGTGGATACACGCAACTATCAACTATAAGTTGTCAGTTGAGTAGTAAAGCAATTATTTATAACTGAATAGCATAATAAATAGCCTATCAGCTTAGAATAACATCTAGGTTGATAGGCCTTTTTTGTTTGCAAAATGATATAATAAATATAAATGGAGGCGTGTATATGAATACTATAATGAGTAAACAATTGAATGAGTACATTCAAAAAGAATTACATTCAGATAACTTTATTGCTCTAATAGAACTTTTTATAAAAAGATACAATGATTTTGAAATCAATTGGAATAAATATGGTTTCAAAGAAAACGAAAAATTGTGCAGAAATGCTAAAGACGATTTAAAGCTAATATTAAGTAAAATAAAAGCAGGTAAGAAATTATTAAAAGCGGATGCTGATATATTGATGAAATGGATAGAGAGGATAGGAGTAGAAAATGTACGGCAAAATAGAAATACAGCCAATAAAATCTGAGCAACGTAGAAAATTTATAGAAGATTTAAAATTAGGCATGCGAGAATTGATAGGGAAACCTATAAATAAAAAGTCAAAAATTGATTTTTCAAAAATTATAAAAGAGACAATGAAAAAGAATGAAGTAACTATAATATTTGATGAGGAGGGAAACGCAGTAATACCTAGTAAATTTATTCGAAAATGATATAGGGAATGAGTAAATTAGGAGGGGGATATAATATGGACTGCATGGATATAGCAAAAGCAATGGTAAAGAATAGAGTGTTTGACATTAACTATTCTATTGATACTAGTTGTGATGGTGGTATAAATACGCATACTATCAAACTGTACTATGAAATATATGATTTTGCAAAACATTTTTACGAACAACATTTATATCAAGTCTTAACACCTACATTATATAATGATTTGTTATTGGGAATTGAAAAAATCGCAAATGATTATAACTGCAATATATCATTCGATATTGAGGATAATTTACTTAATGTAATTATTCAACAATCTGAATTAAAAGTTGCAATGGAGATTGGTGATAAATATAACAAAAACAATGAAAAGAATAAAAAGAAAAATAAGAATTATCAATATCACAAAAAACGTTTGAGTGATGATGACGAAAAATACTTGAGAGAATGTTGCACTCATATTGATGTAGAAAAAATGGTTAAATGGGTTGATAAGAAGATGGATGAAGAATTTAATAAAGGATATAATGCAGGAGCTGATTATTATATGAATTATTAATATATTTGCCCCTTTATTGCCCCTTTGTAAATTATAGGAGATAAGAAATACTGTAGTTATGGGAACAATTAAGAATAAACCCTCAATCCGCACCAAATATAAGGACCTACAGTTCACTGTAGGTCCTTCTTTTATATCTGTATGAGCAGAGTTTTATGGGAGAGATATGATTAAAAAAAGTATTGCCTTATGCATGCTTTCACTAGCATTGTCTTGTCAATCTAGTTTGGCTGCATCAGTAGAAAATCAAAGTCAGACGTCAAGTATTACAATCAAAAGTAATATAAAATCTGAAGATTCTTTAAAGTCAGAGTTTGTTGAAGTTATTCCTGGTGCTTTTAAAAGAGTCGGGACGGGCAATTCAAAAATACCAAGAAAGCTTTCAGCAGAAGAAATTGAGTTATTGAAAGCACAAAGTCAGAAACGAGCTAAACAACGATTATTAGAACTACAAAAGTCAGATATGAAGGTGGAGTATCAAATTTTTGATTTCCTTTATAATGATCGGGATGAAAAGGCACTCAAACAAATTACGCGCTACAATACGTTAGAAACAAATAAGCAAGGCTATGGATATGGCAGTAGAGATAAACCATTACGTATCGTAAGTCCTTATATGAGAAAAAATGGACACGGGGAAATTAAATTAACGAATCCAGTTAATATTCCATCCTACAGAACGCGTGCAGATAAGAATAAAGCAAGTGATAAAGAATTTAAAGCCTTTCTAGAAAAGAATAAAGGGAAATCCTATAATCTGTATACGGCTAGAACTAAAGAGGAGATAAAAGAGTTATTAGAGGGATTTTTTAAACCTATAGAGTTAATTGAATATCCTATAAATAATCCTAAGGATTATAAGCTAGTTGCTACGATTCCAGGGTTTCCTAAACAAATACCTAGCTTTGCAAAGAATATTCATCTGCATAGTAATCCTCCGTTCTTGCAAGGCGGTTCATATGTACAACTGGCTTTTGGTGGTACACCAGATCAATTGAAGCCTTACATTGATGAGGCAAGGACAGATTCTAAAGTTATCATTTCGAAATCTGATCTATCCAATGTATATGTAAAAAACTATGTTGATTCAAAAATGGAGTATGCAGATACTTTGAAAACCTTACTGCCCACATCGATAGTTATTGTAAAAAATACAACAGTACCTATGGGCAAATATGTACAAAATCTAGTGGATAATCCTATTGAGAAATCTGTTGATGAAATATATGAATTAGATAATCAAGTGTTGGCTGAATTTAATAAGATCAAAATTGATGGTGAAAGTAGCGATGCTAAGTATAAGCGTTATATAGAAACTCGAAAGAGAGTAGAGGCTGAGCGAGATATATTAAAACCTAAACAGATGGATACGGTAGGTTTAGATAAGAAGGAATATCCTATTTATACAGAATTGGAGAATCGAAAACTACAGAAACAATATTTACATAGATTGTCTTTTAATGAAGACTCGGTAGAAATACCTGATGATTATGTAATATATTTATTTGATTTTGGTGGTAATTGGAATCATCCATATGCGTTGGGCGCAGCGGTGAGCCCTGAGAAAAATTATATTATTTATTTCTGTCAGCGCGGTTAATTGTAGGTTTAATATTATAATTAGCTGATTTAATTTCTTTATAAATGGCAATTATTAAACTAAAAATAAATTATTGACATAAATTATTTTAAAATATAAAATAATTGTAGACATACTGGCGTGTCAAAAAGGGATTAGAGAGTTCAGCCAGATACAATATGATATAGTTCGAGAGATCTATATACAAATTAAGACATGTTACGAGAGAGACGAGAGAAGAGTAACATGTCTTTTTTGTATGCCTAAAAATAGATGATAGCTCACTTTTTACTCATAAAAATATCTTCATTTTATATTTAATCATTTGATAAATACACTTAAAAATAAATAAAATATTTACATTAGAATTATAAGCATATATATTGATGGTGATATTCATTTTCATAAATAGAGATAGAGAAAATGATATAACAACTATAGTGTGAGAGCTTTAGGAGGGAACTTTCAAATGAATAATCAATTTAAATCCTTACAAGCAGAAAACAGTGCTTTAAAAGCTAAGGATGCTACACAAGATACTCAATTACAAGAGCTTCGTGCAGAAATTGCTGCATTAAAAGCAAGTATGACAAAATAATATAGATACGGCTATTGTAAAACTATAGACAGGTACCTCCTAATATATTAAATTGAGTATGTTAGGAGGTACTTTTATGGCTATTATTAATCTAAATTTATCTCATGAAGAATTTATACTCTTTAATAATTTTGCAAAGATGAAAAAAACGACAATAGAAGAATTGCTTAAGAAAACATTATTTGAAAAAATCGAAGATGAGTATGACGCAATGATTGCAAAAGAAGCATTGTTTGAGTTTAAAGTAAATCCATATACATTAACGGTGAAGGAAATACAGGAAAAGTATAATTTATAAGAGGTGATATTTTGAAATACTTACGTCGTGAATTAAACCAAGTAGAAAAAGAATATTTAAAACAATTTGGCGAAGGCTCTTTAAACCGTGTTATTCTCCACGATCCAGATACAAAGGATAAACAAGAAGTCCAAGATACCATTGATATTCTAAAAGAAGCTATGGCAAAAAATAAACCTCTAGAACAAATTCCAGAGGAAATGTGGAAGCTTATTGAATTCTAATGTAAAAGACACATTGCAAATTATAGCAATGTGTCTTTTGTGTTATAGATTATACAGTTCTGGTTTACGGTCCCTGAATATATTGATTTTGTTGCGAATGTCTTCGACAACATCGAAATCAATATCTACAGAAGCAATACCTTCCTCGGTATTCATTTCTAATAGATTTGTACCCCATGGATCATATACGGCGGAGTGTCCCGTACTTTGGACGCGACCAACCGTGCCACAGCCGTTTACAGCACACACGAATAATTGATTCTCTATGGAGCGTACTTCATTAAGTACTTGCCAGTGTCGTAGGCGCATAGTAGGCCATTGAGCTGGCACAAATAGCAATTCTGTATTCGGTAATGCGGCCATGCGCACTAATTCTGGAAAGCGGATATCGTAGCAAATAACGGTGCTACACGGAATGCCATCTAACTCAAAATGTGTGGTGTGCGTACCGCCTGCGAAGTATTGATCTTCTTTCGCTGGACTAAAGCCGTGCATTTTAGAGTACTCTCCAACGAGCGTGCCTTCTCGGTTATAGGCATAGGAGGTATTGAACACGACATCATTTTTAGCAACTGCTACAGAGCCACCTACGATGTTTACGTTATGCTCTTTCGCAAATGTACTTAATAATGATTGAGTTCGTTCTCCGTTTCTGTCAGCGATGTTGATTAACTCTTTTGATGGATAGAATCCGGTATTCCAAGTTTCTGGTAATACGATAATATCTGGGTTTTCAGAAAGTGATTGAGAGAGTAATTCTTGAACACGAGTATAGTTATATTCTACGTCATTTACATGGACGTCCATTTGAATAATAGTTAGGCGTTTTTTCATAGTACATCCTTTATTTGATGAAATGGTATCGTTTATGTGAAATATATTATAATTAAAATATTAAAACATTATTGAGTAGATTACAATCACGGGTAAACAATTCGCTAGTTTTTACTATTCTCCTTATAAATGATATAATATAAGTTATTAAATTGTGTCTATATAAAGGGGGACCTATGAAACGATTTTCATTGGTAGTGCTTTTCACAATTGTAATTGCTACAGCGTTAGCAGGATGTGGAATGCTTTCACAGCAAACGACAGAAAATGAAACTAAAACGCCACCTACACAACAGGTTACGATGGTACATCCGTCGGGAGTTCCGGTGCTCATGTATCACAAGATTGGCGATGATAAAGATAATGATGCGGTTATCCGTGAGGATTTATTCCGTCAGCAAATGAAGTTCCTCAAGGATAATGGGTACCATCCGTTGACGATGAATCAATTATACGATTATGTAGTTAATGGTGCAGCGGTGCCTGAAAAGCCTGTAGTACTAACCTTTGATGATGGTTATGCAGATACATACTCTATCGTGTATCCATTGATGAAAGAATATGGTTTTGCTGCTACTGTATTTGTTAATCCAGGCGATGTAGGAACGCGGCTTACATGGGAACAGCTAAAAGAAATGAAAGACAATGGTATAACTATTTCTAATCATGGATTCCAACACGTGGAAATGGGCCAACTTTCAAAAGCAGCACAAATGGAAAATATTCAAAAAGCACAACAAGCGTTAGCTGATAAGTTAGGAATTACAGATAACCCTTGGTTCTGTTATCCCTATGGGGACAAAAATAAGGATACCGATGCTGCCACAAAAGACAGTGGTATAAAGATGGCAATGGCTATGAAGTCCGGTTGGGCTCATACAGGGGATAATCCATACAATATTTTACGTGTTTGGGTTGGTAATGCCGTAGACATCAAGCATTTTGAAGAACGAATTAGCACTGAACATTACAGTGATTTATAAGGAGATATACATTGTTTAAAAAGAATTGGGTAAAGTTCATCATTATGGTGTTCTTATTTACCGCAGTCACATCACCATTCGTGGTATTGTTTGGACCATTTAATAATGTAAAACGTGCCGTTATTGGTGCTATCTTACAATCTCGTCATCCTCAATACATTACATGGTTATTCAGCAACGATGAATTGCAATCTATTTTGGGGACAGTAGGCGTTGTAAAGAGTCAAGATTTGTTTAAATTTAATGCTCGCGAAGATAAAGACTTAAAATTGGAAAAAATTGAGTCTTCTCGTTATGTAGGGTACGTGCTTGAAATTCCAGATCCTCGTCGTATCCAAGTTGCGACAGCTGCAAACATTCAAGAAAAAGGGGATACAACAAGTAATATTGCTAAAATGAATGGTGCCGTAGCGGCTATCAATGGCGGTGGCTTTCACGATCCTAATGGTACTGGTACAGGCCGCTTGCCATATGGTTTCATCCTTCACGAAGGGGATTATATCATCGGTAAGGATGTAGGGCCTGATGAATCTGTTGATTTTGTAGGTTTCTCTAAATCTGGCAACCTCATTGCGGGCAACTATGATAAAACTGAATTAGCTGATATGAAAGCTATGGAAGGTATTACCTTTGGGCCACCTCTTATCGTAGATGGTAAGAAGATGATTACCGATGGCGATGGCGGTTGGGGCGTAGGTCCTCGTACGGCCATAGGTCAACGTAAGGATGGTACTGTGTTGTTCGTTGTAATCGACGGTCGTCAACCAGGTTATTCCTTGGGTGCTACCTTGCGTGATGTGCAAGATGTACTTTATGAAAAGGGCGCATACATTGCGGCTAACCTCGATGGTGGCTCTAGCTCTACATTGTATTTAAATGGCAAAGTTGTAAATAAACCAGCCGATTTGTTAGGGGAACGGATGATTCCTACGGCGTTTATCGTGAAATAGGAGGAACAATGAAACCTTTTACGCGTGTACTGAGCGCCTTTGCGGTAGGTATTCTACTGCAAGGAGGGGTGTATCTGTACCTTGATCAATATATGTTTGCACCGACTACAGAATTTAACGTCTCTGGTGCGTCTAAGGATGACACGAAAAACTTCCCTGACGTAAAGGAGGGACGTAAATACGTATCTTATGACCATCAATTTATGGCTGTTGTTACAGATGAATCTCTTCGGATTTATAAGGCTGGTGAAAGCAAGCCCACAACGGTTAGTTTGAAAGGTCGCTCCATTAGCTATTTTGACTGGATGCCAGATCGTAACTACGCAATTATGGGCCTGTATACGGACAACAAGGTCGTTATGGCCCGACTCAATGCAGATGATCCGGAACACGAAGTAGATACAGAACTTGAAGATGTACCAAAGGGAAGTCGCATTGTTGATGCGGCATATTCCGAAGCGACAAATGTGGTGTACATGAAGGTAAAAGTTCGTGAAGGTGCTTACCGGATTTATAGAACTGATGCGAACTATGATACGCGTCGCGTTTACATGCAAGCTACGGATATTGGGCGTATTGCTGTATTCTATGATGAAGATAATTTCTTCTACGATAATGCTAAAACTGGCGACATCTTCATGTTTAATGGTATCGAAGGTGGTTGGCGTGTTATCAACCCACCTGGACGATTCCGTTTGCTTGGTGTAGATACTAGCAAGACCATCTATATTGCTCGTGTCGATGAAGATAATAATGTATTAACTGTATACTCTGGTAAATTAGGCGTAGGATTTAAACCTATTTATAAATATAATAATCCGACTACCTTGTCTGAAGTAACTATGAATGCGGTGAAAGAAATTATTGCCAATGGCAGTGATGATACGACCAAAGTAACAGAAGATAACGATAAATCATCTAAAGACTCTAGCTCTAAGAAAAAGAATTAATATAAAGCCTTTATAATCGCAGGTTATAAAGGCTTTATTTATAAAGTTTTTTAGTTTTATACGACATAATTCAAGTTGAACTCATATATATTTCGTTATAATCGGTATATGAGTATACGAGATGATAATTTAACGGGCGGCGATAATACATGAGAAAGGCGGTTGTCTATGAATATATTGTTTGTACGGCTCAGTTATATTGGTGATATACTGCATGCCACAGCCGCCGCAAGGTGGATAAAGCAACAGTATCCGGATGCAAAATTACATTGGATTGTTACACCTAGCATGGCTGAACTATTAGAACATAATCCCTATGTAGATCATATAATTCCTTGGGAACGGGATGAATATGAAGCTCATTCAAAAAAATTACACCTTCGTACCATGTGGAATATGTGGTGGGATTTACGAAAACGTTTAAAACCTTATCACTTCGATATAGCTGTTGATGTACAAGGCCGGCTTATTACGGGGCTTGTACTATTGGCATCTGGTGCACCTATACGGTTAGGATTAGGGGGTACTAAAGAACTGAATTGGTTATTTACTAATTACAAATCTAAGAATCGGTCAAAGCATGTTATAGAACAATATCTTGATGTAGCTAAATTACTGCCAGGTGCATTAAACACAGAGACTATCCCTGTTGAGACTAAGAATATGAATCTAATGGATCTCATTGTAACAGCTGATGAGCAACAACGGGCTAAAATCGAAGTGGAAACGGCGTTTGCAGAAAAAGATAGACCATTGATAGGTTTAGTTTTAGGTTCATCATGGCAGACTAAGTCCTGGCCTTATGAAAAGTGGCAACAACTAATTGATTCCCTGTCCTATAGAAGCAATTTTATATGTTTGGGTGGACCAAAAGAAGCACAAGAGTTTGAAGAATTGATGCAACATGTAGAGAAAGAGAATTTGCCAGTTTACAATAAATTAGGTAAGACTACTTTACGTGAAATGGCGGCTCTTCTTGGTGAATGTGAGGTGGTAGTAGCCTGTGATACGGGCGCACTACATATGGCTGTGGCTCTACAACGCCCTGTAATAGCGTTATTTGGCCCTACAAACCCCGCAGAGTGGGGGCCTTTGACTGGAACCTATAAAGTGCTACAAAATCATGATATGGAGTGCTTAGGATGCCGTAAACGAAAATGTCCGAAGGGAAAAGCGTACTGTATGTCTGGTATTGATCCAGTTATGGTGAAGGAACATATTATTGAATTATTAGGTGTAAAGAATTAGACTTAAATAAGAGTGATAATATATAAAGTTAGTTAGAATACGCATTATGTTGGTCATCTAACTAGTAGAATAGGAGTATATAATGGCAAAGTTTAAAATTCAAAAAGGCTTATCAGACGCAGAAATGATGAAGCAATGGGGTGGAAATGATAACTTTGAAGAAACTATGATGCAGGCGGAACGCAATGCAGCGAAACCTGTGATTCATCAAAGTCCTAAGCAAACACAAGATGCATTTTATCGTGAATTTTTAACTGAGAAGGTGGAAACACTTATCGGTAAGATGCTGTTAGACATTAAAATGGAGTATTTTAAAGAGGGCGAAGGGGCATTCTTTATCCAAGTAAAACGAGATGGAAAGAATATTGTTCTTGAAACAGCACCTAAAAAGGTAAAATAAAAAGTATATTTGAAATAGAAAATGTATATTCATGAATATTAGATTACCTTTGTCAGTCATCAAAAAAAGTGATAACAAGATCTGTAAATCAAGATAATTCGTTGTACTACATCAATAAATACTGATATACTTTCGTACATAAATAAAAATTATAACGATATGAGGATTAGTTTGCTTTTACATTCTCATTAACATACTCATTTGGTGATGATTAAAAATGCAAGATAAAATCTAGCATAACGAGAGTTTTTGGTGATTTTTTTTACACTTTTATATCAAAAATGCATGCTTTTTGATGATAAATAAGCATAATATACTTGTTGACAAAGAATTTTAGAAGTAGTCTAATATAAGTATGTTCCAATAATTCCTAGCACATTTTACCTACATAAGTAGAAACTATAGGAATTGTTGATAAATAGGTATGAGATAGTCATTGAGTGTATGTATAAAATTACATCACCTTACTATTTCGAATTGGAGGATTAACATGGCTAAAAAATTAAGAATCTGTGAAACCGTTCTTCGTGACGGTCATCAATCTATTTTGGCAACTCGCATGCGTTACGAACAAATGGAACCAGTGCTTGGCCTTTTAGATGAAATCGGTTATGAAGCTCTTGAATGTTGGGGCGGCGCTACTTATGATAGCTGTCTTCGTTTCTTGAACGAAGATCCATGGGAACGTCTTCGCAAATTAAAAGCTAATGTAAAAAATACACCACTACAAATGTTACTTCGTGGCCAAAACTTGTTGGGCTACAAACATTACTCTGATGATGTAGTGGAAGCATTCTGTAAAGCTGCTGTAAAAAATGGTATCGACCGTATCCGTATTTTCGACGCATTGAACGACCCTCGTAACATGGAAGCTGCTATTAAATATTCCAAAAAAGCAGGCGCACACGTTCAATCCGCTATGGTATACACTATTTCTCCAGTTCATACAACTGAAAGCTTCTTGAAAGTTGCTGAAACTTTGGTTGAAATGGGTACTGATTCTCTTTGCATTAAAGATATGTCCGGTTTGTTAGGACCTGCTGATGCATATGATTTGGTTTCCACATTCAAAAAACGTTTTGGTGAATTGCCAATCGATTTGCACAGCCATTTCACTTGCGGTCTTGCAAGCACTACATACTGGGAAGCTGCTAAAGCTGGTGTAGATATCATCGATACTGCTATCTCCCCATTTGCTCATGCAACTAGCCAACCAGCTACTGAAACTATGATCGAAATGTTCAAAGGCACTGAATGGGATCTTGGTCTTGACCTTGATAAATATATTCCATTAGTTGATCATTTCCGTAAAGTAAAACAACAAATCGCTGAAGAATTCAACTTGAAACCAGCTAGCGATGTAATCCCAGCTGTTCGTCGTTACCAAATTCCTGGCGGTATGTTGTCCAATACTCAAAACCAATTGAACGAAATGGGTATGGGCGATCGCTTCTTTGACGTTATGGATGAAATGCCACGCGTTCGTGAAGACTTGGGTTACCCTCCATTGGTAACTCCAACATCCCAAATCGTTGGTACAATGGCTATGATGAACGTTATGATGGGCGACCGTTACAAAATGGTTCCTAACGAAGTTAAAGACCTTGTACGCGGTAAATATGGTGCATTGCCTGGTAAAATTTCTGACGAAATTCGTCACACTATCATTGACGATGAAGAACCTATCACTTGCCGTCCAGCAGATCTTATTGAACCTGAATTGGCAGGCTACACTGAAGATTTGAACTCCAAAGGTTACACTGGCATCACTGAAGAAGACGTATTAACATATGCTATGTTCCCAGAAGTTGCAATTAACTTCTTCGAAGCTAACCGTCGTTAATCTTAATATTAACAGCTCTACCTTTTAGGTAGGGCTGTTTTTATGTTTATACGAATTTTATATTTTCTCTTGCTAATCATGAGTAAAATAGCGTACACTATAAGGAGTATCTACTAATTATGATATTGAGGTAATCCTGTGAATTTACAAATTAGAATTTGGATATCCAATGTTGTTCTATTTGTAGTTCCTATATTAATTGCAATTATTCTATTTTTGTTATATTTTTCAGGACTACGCATTTTAGCGAATGCCGGATACTATTTGCGTATCGAGCAAGAACAACAGTTTAAAAGTGTTAGCCGTGTGGCTGAGACTATTACCTTTTATGGTATAGACAATGGTTTAATGGATTCTCTTGTTAAACCAAGCTATAGTTTGTTAGACCCTAATGAGGTGTATGTAGAAATTCTCGATCAAGGAAAGGTTCTGTATTCTTACGGTACACAACAGATTTATAATGAATCTGCTATCGTTGGCTTGATTGATGTAAATCCTGAGTTACAAGGGATTGTCTATCAGTCAAATCATACCTTTGTGTACGAAATGCGTAAGAATGAAGGACGTCATGCATATCTATATCACATAGCTATTAAACGAGCTGTGCATGGTAGTGATAGCTTGATGGAGACCGTTTCGTTCTACATTAGCATTGTTGCATTACTTTTGTTTATAGTTACATTTTTTGCGATCAACCGATTTGTAACGAAGTTCATTATGATTCACGTCCGCAATATGACGGAATCATTACGAGCTGCTAATTACCAAATCGAAATGGAGCAGGAGCAACAAAAAGAATTGCTTGCAGGTATCTCTCATGATATCCGTACTCCATTAACTGCAATTAAGGCCTATGCAGAAGGCGTTCGGGATGGTATCGCGCCAACCGAAGAGCAACAAAAACGCTACATGGGAATTATTTTGAAGCGCGCTAATGATCTAGATTCTATGTTGGAGGAATTGTTCCTTATTACAACATTGAATTATAAAAAGGAATCTAGACCATCAGAGGAAATAGAATTAGGGAAATACGTACAAGGTTTTGTAGAAGATCATATAGAACATTATAAGTCTAGAGGTCTTGAACTGAGCCAACGTGTTACAGTTAAGGATGCTACTATTATGGCGAATCCGCAGTTATTACAGCGGGTTTTGCAAAATATTTTAAATAATAGTGCAAAATATAAGATGGCAGATATAGGACATAGTGTTATTGATGTCACCGAAGATGAAAGTCATGTGTACTGTGTGGTAAGTGATGATGGCCCTGGGGTTCCGCCAGAGTCGCTTGACCGACTTATGCGTCCGTTTTATCGAGTTGATTCGTCCCGCACTAATCCACAGGAGGGGAGTGGACTTGGTCTTTCGATTATTAGACGTATTATGGAAATTTTCGAAGGTCGTGTAGTGATAGAAAATATTAGACCACATGGACTTAGAATTATTTTAGAGTTCCCGAAAAAAGGAGAAAATCATGAGTGAACATATTCTAATAATTGAAGACGATATTGATATTGCTAATATTGAGCGTGATTATTTGATGGTTGCTGGTTATGACGTAACTGTTATGAATAATGGTACTGATGGTATTGAAGCTGCTTTGAATACGCCAGTAGATTTAATTATTTTGGACGTTATGTTGCCAGAAATGGACGGCTTTGAAGTGTGTCGCGCCATTCGTGATAAAGTGCGCGTACCAATCGTGATGGTAACTGCACGCCTCGATGATATTGATAAAATCCGTGGCCTTGGCGTAGGTGCTGATGATTACATCGAAAAACCATTCTCTCCATCTGTATTGATTGCAAAAATTAAGGCTATGTTAGCACAATATAAACGACTTACTGAAAAAGATGTTGTTGATACAAATGCTATTCAATCCGGTGATATTCGCCTTGATCCTAAGATGATGAAAGTTTGGGTAAATGACAAAGAAGTTCATCTTAAGAAAAAAGAATTCCAATTATTAGAATTTCTTATGCGTAACCGCGATATCGTATTTTCCAAAGAAGAATTATATTCCCGTGTATGGGGGTTAGATTCGTATGGCGACTATGCAACTGTAGCTGTTCACATCAATCGTTTACGTGAAGAAATCGAAGAAAATCCATCTGATAGTAAACATATCATTACAGTTTGGGGCGTAGGTTACAAGTTTGTATAAAAAGCATAGCTAAATTCACTTTTAGTTCATGGATTGGTGAGCTATTGATGTTATATATGTTTTTAGGGACTATCTTATAGAGAAATAATCGAAGTTTTATATATTTTTTATATACTATGCTTTATTTTTTAGAGATTTTGTGTATACTATAACTGTAAGGATTATTATGAAGATATACGGAAAAGATACACTTAACTTCTCTCTCTTAATAAGTTCTCTCTCAACTTTTCCGTCTTCATATATAACTCTCTCTCACAGTCCTTACACTCTCAAACTATATGCAAAAGAGGTATTCATTAGTTAATGCTAATGAATACCTCTTTTGTTTTCTTATCTTTTTACATATAATTTAGGAATGGTAATAATTGTTATATTGCAAATCTAAAGAATTAGCCCTATAATAATTGTGCATTGATTGTATGCAATTAAAAATAGGAGATAAAATATGAATATAAAACAATATAAGAAACAGATTATAGCATGTGCTATTGCACTATGCGTAGGTGTAGGAGGAGGTTATTATTTCTTTGGTACACCAGCAGGTACGGAACAGAGTGTTGTAACAAATCAAACTAAACAAACAAAACCGTTGACTGAAGCTCGTAATACCTATGTTGTACAAGCGGCTAAAAAATCAGGCCCCGCCATAGTGGGTATTACAACACAAGTATTCCAAAAGGATATTTTTAATCGTACCATTTACGCAGGTGAAGGCGTTGGTTCAGGTGTTTTAATAGATAATGAAGGTCATATTGTAACGAATAACCACGTTGTATCCGGTGCTAGCAATGGTGAGGTTACAGTTTCGCTGTCTGATGGTACTACCGTCAAAGGTACTGTTATGGGTACTGATGAACAATCTGATTTAGCTGTCGTAAAGATAGATCCACCTAAAAATATTCAACCTGTTGCTATAGGTGACTCCGATTCTTTACAGGTAGGTGAACCAGCAATTGCCATTGGCAACCCATTAGGTCTTGAATTTAAAGGTTCTGTTACATCTGGTGTAATTAGTGCTTTAGCTCGTACCATTGATGATCAAGGACAACGTTTCCCATTGATTCAAACTGATGCTGCCATTAACCCAGGAAACTCTGGTGGTGCATTGCTAAATGCTGATGGTGAGTTAATTGGCATTAATAGCTCTAAAATTTCTAAAGAGGGTGTAGAAGGAATGGGCTTTGCCATTCCTATTAATTCTGCAAAACCTATTATTGACTCTATCATTAAAAACGGTAAGGTCATTCGTCCATATTTAGGCGTATGGGCTGTAGATCGGCAAACAGCGGCTCGTAATAATGTAAGCTATGAAGGAGAAGGCCTTCTTATTGTACAATTGGATTCTACCGGTCCTGTGGCTCGAGCTGGTATTGTAGAAGGTGATACGATTGCTCAAATCGATGGTAAGAATGTAAGTACATTAATCGAATTGAAAGAGCAAATTGACGCCAAGAGCCCTGGCGACACTATTTTAGTATCCTATACTCATAATGGTAAAATGAAAAGTACTCAAGTTACATTAGGGCAATCCTCGTCTAACTAATAGTTTTAGAAATAGAAAAATTATATATAAAATCCTTTCGACTGGTGGAACTCTAGATATTATCTGCATTTTCCAGCACGTTGAAAGGATTTTTTATTTTATAAAAAGTTTTTTACAAGGTACCTTGCAATTCGAGGTACCTTGTGTTATTATGTATTTGTCAGTACATGATAGTGACCGTAAGAGAGCTTTCACATTGGCAAGTAGGCACAGCCTAAAGGGAGGAACTATGCAAGTTCAATTAAAAAAAGGTGTTATGGATATGTTGGTGCTAGCATTATTAACACAGCAGGATCGCTATGGATATGAAATCGTAAGCACCATTTCAGAATACATAGAAATTTCTGAAGGAACGATATATCCATTATTTAACAGACTAAAAAAAGAGAAGTATGTTGAAACCTATTTAAAGGAATCTTCTACAGGGCCTTCTCGGAAATATTATCATATAACAGATATAGGCCGAGAGGCTTATAACGAGATGAGACGAGAATGGAATGAGTTTTCTGGCGTTGTAAATATCCTGTTGAAAGGAGTTGACTATAATGAATAAGAAAAGTTTTTTAGAAGCACTGCGTAATATCTTCAAAAAGGCACGTGTTGCTGATGTTGAAAGTATTATAGAGGTTTATGAAGAACACTTTGCTGTAGGCCATGAAAAAGGCCTTACAGATGATGAAATTATTAAATCCTTGGGGACTCCAGAGGAAATTTATGCATCCTATGTAGATGCTGGAATTATTACAGATACGTTAAATGAGGATGGTAATACAAGTAAATCTGTAAATATGCAAGAAATCTATGCTAGATTTGATGAGTATAAAGAACGCTTATTACCACAACTGCCGGGAATGGCAAAAAAGGCATCGAAGACATTAGTTGCTATTGGCAGTGCGTTAGCCTATATTGTAGGCGTACTTATATTGGTAATTACGCCAGCTATTTTATATTTATTAGGTAGCTCATGGCAACCATTTGAAAATGTAACCGCATTTCCTGCGTTATCTATGATAACTTTAGTTGCACTCGCAGGTGTAGGCCTTTTTGGTGGTCTTACATGTATATTTATCGGTGCTGAACTTCGTGGTGTACGCGAACGTTATTTCAGCAATGTAGATTAAGGAGGACCTATGAGACGAATTATAATTGCTGCCATTCTAACTGTAATCAGTGCTGTAGGGGTAGGTACATCCTTTGCTGTAAATGATTTACCAAATTTTGGTGAATGGATGAAAACCAATGAACAACAGTTTAGAAAACCACATAGACATGATGGTTCTAATATGCATATGGACCAACATATGATGGATGGAAATAATCAAATGATGCCTCAAGATGGTATGGGGCCAAATAATGGTCAACATATGTACCAAAATTGTCAAAACCAAATGATGCCTCAAGATGGTATGGGACGAAACTAACCATATTTTATGAGTCCTTTTCTCTCATAAAATAATAGAGAACGTGGTCGTGAAAGTGCATTCATGGCCACCGTAGAGCCATACACTCTACGTGATACATTCGTATCAGAATCTCTCTCTTACACACAATAACTACACACAAGCAAAAAGAGCTCCTCAGTGAAGGAGCTCTTTTTGTATCTGTTTATAATTTTATTTAATATGTTTAGAACCGCGTTCTGTCATAGCTACGCCATCTTTGCAGAGAGGGCATTCCTCTGGTTTGTATGTTGGCACTTCAAGGTTAAGTAATGCTTGTACTTTTTCTTTTGGTACACCGAACTCAGCTTTGCCGCCAGAACGGTTAACGAGAAGACCTACGCCTACGATTTCACCGCCGGATTGGTTAACTACGTTAACCACTTCTTGTACGGAACCGCCTGTAGTTACGATATCTTCTACGATAAGTACGCGTGTACCTGGTTCGATTTTGAATCCACGACGCAATGTCATAACGCCTTTTTCACGTTCTGTAAAGATAGCGCGTGTGCCTAATTCTTTACCGACTTCGTGAGCCAATAAGATACCGCCAGTCATAGGTCCAATAACGAGTTCTACGTTTTGATCGCGGAAGCGTTCTGCCAATTCTTTACACAATGTTTCAGTGTATTTTGGATGTTGTAATACGTTGAATTTTTCAACGTACATAGGGCTATGTAGACCAGAAGTCAATAAGAAATGACCTTCTAAAATTGCTTGAGTATCAATAAGTAATTGTTTTACTTCTTGTTCTGACATCATTTGGATACACTCTCCATTTCTTCAATAATTAAACGTACCGCCTCTTGTGGGTGTTCAGCCTGCGTAATAGGTCGGCCAATAACAAGTCGAGATGCACCATCCTGTAATGCACTCGATGGTGTAGCAATGCGCTTTTGGTCATTTGTAGCTGCGAAGGATGGGCGAATACCTGGTGTAACGATAAGGAAATCAGGTCCACAGGCCTCGCGAATCATCTTAGCCTCTAAAGCAGAACATACAACACCGTCCATACCGGATTCTTTTGCTAGTTTAGCAAGGCGAATTACTTGGTCTGCAATTGGTAATTGACCGCCAATAGATGTCCAAGATTCGTCATCAAAGCTCGTTAAAACGGTAATAGCCAATAGTTTTGGACGTTCGATGCCTAGTTTTTCAGCGCTTTCACGAGCAGCCTCAGCGGCAGCTTTCATCATTATAGGGCCACCTTGACCGTGAATGGTAATTAAATTGGCTCCTAAACGAGTAAGGGAAGATACGCCATGGGCCACCGTATTAGGAATATCATGTAATTTCAAATCGAGAAATACATGTTTGCCGTGCTCTTGCAAATAGCGAACCGTTTGGTCCCCTTCGGCGTAGAATAATTCCATGCCCACCTTATAGAAACTAACGGAGTCCCCCAGTGAGGACACGATAGATTTCATCGCATCCATTGTGGATACGTCGAGGGCGACGATTAATCTGTCATCTGCCATGTTATAACCTCCATAGTACTTATATATCTAAATAATTTTCACATAGAATAGGGCGTCCTGTCAATGAAAATCCGTTGTGAAAGTCGGCTTAAGAACTGCTTTTATACATCGATTTTCTTCGCGTTCATGATATAATAAATACAGAAGTGAAGATGATTCCTAATACGAGTTGATATATGTATATCGGACTGATGTATATAATATGTTGTTAATAGCTAAGAAAGGATTACCATGTTAGATTTTGTAGCATTGGATTTTGAAACAGCTAATAAATATAAAAATAGCGCCTGTTCCTTAGCGGTTATTACCGTTGAAAATGGGCAGATTACCAAAAAAGCGTATAGTCTTATTAAACCACCGTTTATGTCCTTTGACCCAGAATGTATTGAAATTCATGGGATTGAACCTAAAGAAGTGTTGCATGAAAAGACATTTGATCAACTATGGCCTGCTATCTATGAAAATCATTTGAAGGGAAAAATCATGATTGCCCATAATGCAAAATTCGATATGAATGTATTGCGTGCCACTCTTGATTACTATAAAATTCCTTGGCCAGAACTTGACTATGCGTGTACTGTAAAAATTTCTCGTGCCGTATGGCCCGATTTGGTAAATCACAAATTGAACACAATGGCGGCGTACTTAGGCGTAGAATTTAAGCATCATTATGCTTTGGATGATGCTGAAACATGCGCCAAGGTTGCTATCGAGGCAGCTCGCTTGAAAGGGGCGAACTCACTACCCGAACTACTTTCAAAAATAGGCGTACCTCTTGAACCATTCATCGATGAAAAAAATAAAGCTGCACAAGCAGAATTACATAAGGAACCAGAACCAGAGCAGATGTCCTTTTTCTAAAGACGTGCTCGGTTACGATGGTAACTAACCCTGATAGAATAATAGATTGTTTTGGAGGTAGTCATGTTAGGTAAAGAACTATTAACCTATGTGGATCATACATTGTTAAGACCCATTGCTACATGGGACGAAATTAAGGTGATTTGTGAAGATGCATTGGCCTATCATACGGCATCAGTTTGCATTCCACCTGATTTTGTGGCATCTGCTCATAATGCATATCCCAATTTAAATGTTTGTACCGTTATTGGGTTTCCTCTAGGCTATCAAACGACAGAATCCAAGGTGGCGGAAGCGAAACAAGCTATTGCAGAAGGTGCATCAGAAGTGGATATGGTCATCAATCTAGGTGATGCGAAACAAGGGGACTTTCATGCTATAACAGAGGAAATCAAGGCTCTTAAATCCGTATGCGGTGATAACATTTTAAAGGTTATCATCGAGGCCTGTTTCTTAACGAATGAAGAAAAGATAGAACTATGCCATTGTGTAACGGAAGGCGGCGCAGATTTTATCAAGACTTCAACTGGATTTGGTAGTGGTGGCGCTACATTAGAAGATGTGCAACTATTTAAGAAGCACATTGGTCCTAATGTACAGATTAAGGCTGCCGGAGGTATTCGTTCCATTTCTGATATGAAGGCTTATATTGCAGAAGGATGTAGCCGTATCGGGGCGAGTGCGGCCGTAGAGCTCCTAAAAGATCATTTGGACGAAGAAGTATAAAGAAAAACCACCTAGGCCGTGCTTAGGTGGTTTCTTAGAATGGCGGTGTAACTATGCGCATGTATGATATTATTTTGAAAAAAAGAGCCAATTTAGCACTAACAAATGAGGAAATTCGCCTTGTCATAGAGGGCTATGTAAATGGTACTATTCCTGATTATCAAGTAAGTGCTCTATTGATGACCATCGTATTTAATGGTATGAATGCTCGTGAACTCGGTACGTTGACACTCTCGATGGCTCAGTCTGGACAAATGGTGGATTTATCGTCAATTGATGGTATCACCGTAGATAAACATAGTACAGGGGGTGTAGGGGATAAGACGACACTTATCATTGCTCCTTTAGTGGCCGCCTGTGGTGGTAAGGTCGCAAAAATGTCTGGTAGAGGCCTGGGGCATACCGGGGGAACTATCGATAAAATGGAATCGATTCCTCATTTGAAAGTATCCTTAAGCCAAGAAGATTTTATCGCCCAAGTGAATAGAATAGGCCTTGCCGTTATAGGTCAATCAGAAGGCTTGGCACCAGCCGATAAAAAACTTTACGCTTTGCGCGATGTAACGGGAACAGTGGACAGTATTCCTCTTATTGCTTCCTCCGTGATGAGCAAGAAATTGGCATCTGGTGCGCAAGCCATTCTACTAGATGTAAAGGTCGGCAGTGGGGCCTTTATGAAAACCATTGAAGAGGCCCGTGCCTTGGCTAAGGCTATGGTAGATATTGGACGTGAAAACGGTCGTTCCGTTAAGGCTGTTTTGACGGATATGGATCGGCCTCTTGGTCATGCCATAGGCAATGCCTTAGAAATTCGTGAGGTCATTGATACATTAAAAGGTCATGGCCCTGAGGACTTGACCCATGAATGTATTATCATGGCTTCTCACATGCTCGTTTTAAGCCACATCTGCGACTATGAAACAGCCCTAACTCGTGTGCGTGAGGCTCTCGATTCTGGCGCTGCACTCGAACGTCTACGCCTCATGATTGACGCTCAAGGTGGTAATAGCTCTGTGATTGATGATGAAAGCCTACTAGCTATCGGCCAATGTACCTATGATGTAATAGCGCCTAAGGCTGGTTACATTATCCATATGAATACCGAACAATGTGGTATAGCATCTGTTATGCTTGGTGCTGGGCGCACCATAAAAGATGGCCCTATCGATTATAGTGCAGGTATTATCATGCATAAAAAAACTGGTGATGCTATTACTGAAGGTGAAAGTATTGCGACCTTGTATGCCTCTGATGAAAGCTTACTTGCTAATGCAGCTAAGACCTATATAGAGGCGATTACGATTGGCGAAGAAATGCCAAATGTAGTGGATACCATTCTTGATATTGTGGAATAAGGAGTCGTATATGACAGAATTAGAAATTCAAAAACTTATGGATTGCGCCATAAAAGCTCGTGAAAATGCTTATTCTCCATATTCACATTTCGCTGTTGGCGCTGCCTTGTTATGCGAAGATGGTACCCTTTACGAAGGATGTAATATAGAAAATGCTTCCTATGGTCTCACCAACTGTGCTGAACGAACGGCCATTTTCAAAGCCGTATCCGAAGGTCATACAAAATTTAAGGCCCTTGCCGTAGTTGCTGATACGGAAGGACCTTGTGCGCCATGTGGCGCATGTCGTCAGGTAATGGCTGAATTTAAAATACCTCTAATCATTATGGGAAACTTGATGGGGAATATAAAAATAGTAACTATAGAGGAACTATTACCATTTAGTTTTTCTGAATGCGATGTAACTGCTAAATAGATCCTTCTACAGTGAAATATACGTAGTACAAGAAAAAGGCTGGAGCGCGTGGCTCCAGCCTTTTAGCATAAGATAATGACCATTAGAATGCAGGAACAATTGCACCTTGGTATTTATCTTGAATGAATTTTTTGATTTCAGGGCTATGAAGAGCTTCCATCAATTTCTTGATACGAGGGTCGTTTTCATTGCCTTTAAGAACAGTTACGATATTTACGTAAGGGGAATCATTAGATTCGATGAACAATGCATCTTTACCAGGGTTAAGACCTGCACTTAATGCATAGTTTGTGTTGATAGCTGCTAGTGCAACATCGTCGATGGAACGAGGCACTTGAGCTGCTTCTAATTCTACGAATTGGTAACCATTAGGATTAGAAGCGATATCTTGTACAGTGGATAAGATATTGTTAGAGTCTTTCAATGTGATAAGACCAGCTTTTTGTAATAACATTAATGCACGACCACCATTTGTAGGGTCATTAGGAATAGCGATTTTTGCACCTTTAGGAAGGTCTTTTAAATCTTTGATTTGACGGGAATATAAGCCCATTGGTTCAAGATGAACGCCACCCACAGATACTAGAGGTAGGTTATGAGCTTTTGCAAATTCGTCCATGTATGGCACATGTTGGAAGAAGTTCGCGTCGATTTCTTTATCACCCAATGCTAGATTTGGTGTATTGTAATCAGTGAATTCTGTGATTTGTAAATCGATATTATCTTTTGCTAAAATCGGTTTTACTTGTTCTAAGATTTCCGCATGTGGTACTGCAGTAGCACCAATTTTTAATACTTGTTTGTCACCGCTGCTAGCCGCTTTATTATTATCGCTGCCACAACCTGCGATTAATAGCGCACCGCCGAGAACGACAGTAGCCGCTAATGCTAAAAATTTGTTCATACAAACACTCTCCTTTTCGAGAAAATTAAATGTAATTTAATAAACTTATAGTACTAAATTATTTCCTATTCCGCAACTATGTATTATTAGAAGTTATCCATAACTAAAAGTTATAGGGCTCATTATACGTAAATGTAAAAGATAAGCCACCCTAAATAACTCCACCGGCCGGGTCTGTCTCCGGCCTTCGGCCTCCGCAGGGCCAAAGTCGTAATTTAGGATGGCTTATCTTCTTTTTTACTTACCTATAATGAGCCCTATACTTAATAGTAATTGGTATAACATAGCAGCACCAGCGGTAGTACCCATGGCTTTATCTAATTTGATTTCGTCCACATGGGTATAGAATGTTTTGATGGTTTTAAATGCTGGGATGATGGCGAGTAATGCGAGTAATGCTGGGATTGGCAGGACTTTCAAATAAATCCAGGCACCAATCCAGAAGAAGTTAAAGATATAGGTGATGCTCATTAGGCTGATGGCACGGTCGCGGCCTAATACAATTGGTAATGTGCGACGACCGTGTTTTTCATCGTTTCGAATATCTCGAATATTGTTGGTGAGCATGATGGATCCAACTAATAGGGTAGCTGGTAGTGCAGGGATTAGAAATGCTAGTGAAAGTTCGCGCGTCCACGCAAAGCCTGTAATGAGGACAATAGCAAAACCCATGGCGATGCCGGATGAAATTTCCCCAAATGGTGTGCGAGAAATTGGCTTTGGGCCACCTGAATACAAAAAACTAATTAAAATACAGATGATGCCAGCCGGAATGTACCACCATGTAATGGTGGCTGATAGGTATAGGCCGATGATGATAGGTACAATCATAAGAACCTTAATCATAGTGGAGATGAGCTTCGGCGTCACTGCACCACGGGTAAGGGAACCAGCATTACCTATTTTTTGCCCCGCATCAAGACCAGATTTAAAATCTTTCAATTCATTCCATAAATTGGCGATGATTTGAGCCGATACGACGGCTAAAAATATAAGAATTGTATGGAATATGGCGAGTCCTGTGCCATGAAGTGCACCGAAGGAATAATAACTAAATGCAGCACCTAAGATGGTTGGCCCTAATGCAGCAGCCAATGTGCGAGGTCTAGTGAGAGGAATTAATTCTTGTATCATAATGGTGTGGCGAAATGCCAACTCCTTTCTGTTAGAAATACGTTTTCTTATCATTAAGTATTGTATAGTACATTAGGAGAAATGTAAATTTGGTGTATCTATCATGTTAGTACAATTATATAGTATAATATTATATGTATATTTAAAATTCTTAATTTAACTTACTTATATAATTCAATTCATATATTCATGAGGTGAGACTATGAAAACGTGGAGTAAGAAGGTAATGACACTAGCTTGCGCGACCTGCTTAACGGTAGGTATGGCGGCTGTAGCTTGTGCTGATACAATTGATTTAGGCTATGGTCAGTATGCTACCACTAATAAGGGTGTACACGCGGTAGCTGTAGATGCGATTCCTACAAATCCTACTTTCAGAACGATGGAACAAAATAAGACCCTTCAAATAGCTAATGAGCGAGCTGCACAATCTATGAATGACCGCATAAAAACATCCTACCCAATGGTAAAGGAGGAATTTAAAGGTACTGCTCTAGATGGGTATAGTTTGTATCAATTATCTGGGGATAGTACATTAGGTCATCATACAGGTTGGTTGCTTACATACAATGTAAATAAAGAGGCGATTAATTATCTCGATCGTACAGCTACTCAAATTGTTAACGCAGCAATGGCTGATAAACAAGTGAAAGCACAATCGGTTAGCGAGCCTTACACAAAATCTAATGCAGAGAAGTTTATTTCAAAAATGGCCACAGTTACACTTGATCGTAAGATGTTAGAGCCACAAATGGCAAATTTAAATGCTACTATGCATCGTGACATGATTAAAACGATACAACAAAGTGCAATGCAAGATGCGTCGTTGTCGCAAAAGAATAAACAAAGTGTGCAAGAGGGCGTAGATCTGTTTAAGAGAGTCATCCCTAACTTTACAATGGGCGCTACAGAAATATCATTTAAACCATATACATCTAAGTTTGGTGCTATGGCCGGTATGAGTGTGCGCGGCAGCTTAAAATATGATGGCTTTGTATTGCCTGGTAGCTTAACTATGTATGCAATGCCACAAAACGATGGGCTTACAGTACAAATCTTGGCTACCGAAGATACGAGCCGAGACTACTGGACAGGACAATTAGAATCCATGTATGGATTGAAAACCCTAAAGGGAGGCAATAAATAATGAAACCATTAAAAACTCTTGTGCTAGCAGCTTGTTTAGTTGGTGCAGTTACTAGTTTTGCTGGTGCAAAAGATGTAAAAACCATAGCAGGATCCATGTCTGTTCCGAATACAGTTACGGTGGCAACCGCATCTACTACAGATTCTGTGGATATTATAAAGGATTTGCTTATCAAGGATAATGCAAAACCAACTACGAATAAACGGACTCGCCAAAGTAATGAGGATGCATTATCTGCGCTTAACTATATGGGCGTTTCCTATGATGTATATCAATTACAAGGGGAAGATAAAACCGGCCAAAAGGACGCTTTGTTAGTGGCCGTAGATTTGAAAACGGCAGCCAATGCATTGTTTGATAACCCTAAGGCTAATGCGTCTGTCCTTCCTGTATTAGCCATACTCAATAATGGTGAGTTGGATCCGATTACAGAACAACTTATGTTGACTACGGTTAATAATCTGTTGCCAAAAGAATCTAAAACATTTACATTGCCAGATAAGAACGTACCCGGTTCCATCTATGTAAGTGCTGGTAAAGATTACAGCACCGCCGTTGGTATTGTTGGTGAAAGCCAAAAACCTACTACCATTACTGTAGAAAATACAGAACAAATGGAGAAAATGAATAATACAAAGTATCAAACATATACCGTAGGTTCTCGCGTATTAGTTGATGCGGAAGGTATCAAATTCCCATATTATGCAAAAGCGGCACTCGTAATGAATCCACAAAAGCCTACATTGTTCTTGGCATTGACTAGTGATGTACAACGTCAATATTTTATGCCAATCTTTACAGATGCTTTTAAATCTATTAAGTAAAATATATTGAAAAACATCGATATTAATGTATAATAATTTCTATATGATGTATGTATTGTAAAAAGGAGTTCTATTATGAAAACAATTCACACAGATAAAGCGCCTGCAGCAGTAGGTCCCTATTCCCAAGCTAAAGTAGCTGGCGGTTTCTTGTTCGCTTCTGGTCAGGTAGCGATTAACCCTGCTACAGGTTCCGTAGTTGAAGGCGGTATCGAAGCACAAACTGAACAAGTATGTAAAAATATTGAAGCTGTATTAGCCGAAGCAGGTTCTGATTTCTCCAAGGTTATCAAAACAACATGCTTCTTAGCTGATATCAATGACTTCAAACCTTTCAACGAAGTATATGCAAAATATTTTACATCTAAACCAGCTCGTTCTTGCGTGGCTGTAAAAGATCTTCCATTGGGCGTTGCAGTAGAAGTGGAAATCATCGCGGAAGTATAATATGGATTATATTTCATTATTACAAAAAGAAATGAAACCTGCTTTTGGTTGTACAGAGCCAATTGCGTTGGCCTATGCAGCAGCCAAGGCCGCATCCGTATTGGATGAGTTTCCAAACCACATTCATGCGCGATGCAGTGCCAATATCATTAAAAACGTAAAATCCGTGGTCATTCCGAACTCTGGAGGCCGCAAAGGCTTAGCTGCGGCTGCCGTACTCGGTGCCATCGTAGGCCATCCAGAACGAGAACTAGAGGTGTTAGAATCGGCTACCGATAAAGATCGTAAGTGGTTAGGCACCTTATTAGCGGCTAACTTTTGCACTGTAGAATTAGCAGAAGGCGTTGATAATCTTTACATTGAAATTACGGCTACAACCGATGAACATACGGCAGTGGTACGCATTGAAAATGCACATACCAATATTACCTATGTGTCCGTAGATGGAAATGTGATTTCTGAAACCATTAACGAAATTAAAGAGGCTGAAAGTAGTACTTGCCCGATGACATTCGATAGTATCTACGAATTTGCAAAAGCTGGTGACATTTCCGGTATCTTACCTAGCATTAAGCAGCAGGTAGAATATAATACGGCCATTTCAAATGAAGGGTTATCCAATGATTATGGTGCCAATATTGGTCGATTGTTATTGCTTGATGATGAAACCCCATCTCTAGAAACAAAGTGTAAGGCTCGTGCTGCAGCAGGATCCGATGCACGCATGAGTGGGTGCCCGTTGCCTGTAGTTATATGCTCCGGCTCTGGCAACCAAGGATTGACCGTATCTATGCCTATCATTACAACCGCGGAGGAGCTTGGTAAAACCGATGAGGAATTATATCGATCCCTTGTATTTGCCAATTTGTTAACGCTTTACGTTAAATCTGGTATCGGTAAATTATCGGCATACTGTGGTGTCGTATCGGCTGGCATTGTAAGTGTAGCTGGTATTGCCTTCTTGAAAGGCGATAGTAAAGATATCATCGAAGATACACTCGTAAATGGTCTTGTTAGCCTATCCGGTATCGTATGTGATGGGGCGAAACCATCTTGTGCCGGTAAAATTGCCATCTCCTTAGATGGAGCTTTCATGGGCTATAAACAAGCTCGCCTTAACAAGAGCTATCAAAAGGGTGATGGTCTCGTAGCTCACTCCGTTGATGATACGATTAAAAGTATCGGTGTCGTAGCACAAGGCATGAAAGAAACTGACGTAGTCATTTTGAATGAAATGTTAAAGCATTAATTGGTTTTATATACGGAAAACAGTTCGTCCTATAATCCTATAAATAAGAAAACAGCGTTATGATTGGTTTGGTCATAACGCTGTTTTTCTAATGTTATTGTAATTTTTTAGGATCCTTTAATAGTAATGAAGCGCCCAGTCCCACAATAAGGAATGGAACCAGTGTCATCATGGCTGCTGGTAAGGAATAGGTATCTGCTAAATTCCCTACAACCGGCGCGATGATGCCGCCGATTGTTTGGCTTACGCCGAGGGTGATGCCTGATGCAAATCCGATGCTCTTAGCTAGATAAGTTTGGCCCAGTACAATAACAGGGCTGTAACTGATGGCCTTTGCAGCACCAATCATGAGTAAAATCAGATAGGCGAGTGGCATCATAATCGTTACAGAAAACTCAGGGACTTGTGTTAATAGGAACATGGATGGCAACCAAATCAACAGAGATAATCTAATGATTTTGATAGGACCGTATTTATCGCCCAATAAGCCACCGATGTAGGTCATAAAGATGCCGATGCTAAAGAATACGGTTAATGCAAAACTACCTTGTTCTGGACTCGTGCCGAGTTCATGAGTCCAGAATACAGGGATAAATGCATTAATAACGCGGAAATTAACCGATTGGCTTAGAATAATGATGAACAATATGCCAAAATATTTCCAATAATTTTTCAGTGGCTGAGCCGCAACTGTTGGATTTTCGGTGGCTACGGCTTGGTCGATAGTTTGGGCATGAGCTACGATACGTGGCATGAGCAGGAATAGAACAGTAGATATAATAATACCGGCTACGGTGAAAGCTGCTAGACCATGTGCACCTACTGTATAGGCGATAGCGCCAGCAAATAGAGGCCCAAAGGCGAAGCCTGAACTACCGCCGATGGCGAAGGTTCCCATTGCTTTGCCTTTCTTGCCACCTCCGAGGCGGTTCATAATTTTTGCCCCTTCAGGATGGAAAATGGAAGAACCTACACCAGCTAGTGTGGCACATACAAGGAGACTTTCATAAGACGAAACAAAACCCATCATCCCCGTACTACATGCGGATAATAACGTGCCTGCTGCGATGAGTCGTGGCTGATTGAGCTTGTCTGAAATATACCCTAGCAATGGTTGTAGCAATGACGATAATGCCGTGTTCGCTAAGATAAGAAAACCTGCTTGCTCTAATGACAATCCATACGTATAGATAAACAGCGGCAATAATGCAGGTAATACACTTTGGCATGAGTCATTAATCATGTGACTCAGCGTGATGAGATAAGGATAATACTTTTGCATAGTAAACCTCGTTGATTGATGATGTAATATACAATATATTTATATTATATACTATATGTATCCGAATATACGAAATATAAAATGGCAAGACACATATCGAGAAGATGAAGTCTTTACAAACAAATTGGTAAGTTGTAGTATAATAAATGACTAAGGAAATGAGTATTTTGATTGCTTAACGCAAAAGAAAAAAGACGGTACCCCCAGTACCGTCTTTTTTATATGTGCTAGTTAATTGTTAAAAATATGGCAGAGGAGGAGGGATTTGAACCCCCGCGCCGGTTGCCCGACCTACCGCATTTCGAGTGCGGACCCTTCAGCCTCTTGGGTACTCCTCCGTGCTTTACGACGCTCTTTAAAGAAATCTTTCATCAATTGGCTACATTCATCAGCGAGGATGCCTGCTTGCAATTGTGGCTCATGGTTTAGTCCCGGATGGGATAGCACATTAAACAGTGATTCTACGGCGCCTCCTTTGTAGTCGCTAGCACCATATACAACGCGATCAATACGGCTGTTAATAATGGCCCCTGCGCACATAGGACACGGCTCTATCGTAACATACAGGGTGCATCCAGTCAACCGCCAGCGCTTTAGGCTATTACAGGCTTCACGGATGACGAGAACCTCGGCGTGAGCCGTTGCATCATGATCCAGTTCACGGCGGTTATGATGACGTGAAATGACTTGATTATCGTGGACCAAAATGGCGCCAATAGGGATTTCACCAAGGGCATACGCTTTTTTGCCTTCTTCGATAGCAAGGCTCATAAAGTATTCGTCACGACTGCGCTCGTCCATTGTATTAAGTTCGGTTGGATCCATTAGGTCTTTTGTCATTATTGCACCTCTTAATGTATAATATCTTACATAGAGTCTATCATATTTTATCGTATTTTTGCGAATAGATTTAATCGTTGTGTCAGTTGCTTGTGTGAGGCTAGTATGGATATTATTTGGTATATGTTTGACATGATTGGTACCATCGCATTCGCCGTATCAGGCGCACTTGTGGGTGTGTCCCGTAAAATGGATATTTTTGGCATGGCCGTGCTCGCGCTTGCTACCGCTATTGGGGGCGGTGTGATTCGTGATGTACTGTTAGGCTATTTTCCGCCAAACTCACTTCGTAATGTAGTGTACGTTACGGTCGTCCTCGTGGTAACCTTTATTGTATTTGTCATTTATAACAGTCGTTATCATCGAAACATAATGGGACCTCGTAGTAGAGCTAGTTATTTATTTGCCGATGCTCTTGGCTTAGCATCCTTTACCGTTACGGGTGCCTCTGCAGGGTATACACTATATCCGGATTTGCCTATATTCATCGTATTGCTTGGTACCATTACCGCTGTAGGTGGTGGCATTCTGCGCGATATGTTGGCGCAGCGCGTGCCTTCCGTACTGAAAGAAGACGTATATGCGTTGCCAAGCATTATTGGTGGTATAGCCTATTATCTACTGGTAATTAGCGATTGGGCGGGCCAAGCCGTATATGGGGCTTTCACCATTGTGCTGGTCATTCGTCTACTAGCTATAAAATATCACTGGAGCCTGCCTCGTGTCAGATAATAATTGGTTTTATGCGATACATTTGCCAAATTATGACTAAGTGATATAATTGTAATATTAGTTATTTTTTTTATGATTGTATCCCTTACAACAGTTGTGAAATGGTACGCACAAGCGTGCTTGATAAAGGAGTTTAACCTATGTCTAAAAAATGGTTGAAAGTAGCGTTAATGGTTACGGCTATTGCTACGGGTACATCCATTCAAGTTGATGCGGAAACTGTGTTATATGTTCCGCAAGATGATCGTCCAGTAAGCCTACAATATACAGTTGATACTGCAAAGGCAGCGGGGATGACGGTGTTAACACCACCACAAAATTTGATTTCCGGTAAAACCTATAAAGGTCAAGCCGATCAAATCTGGAATTGGGTAGAGCAAAATGCGGGCCGTGCCGATGTTATGGTATTGAGTACAGATACCTTAATCTATGGCGGCCTTGTGGATTCTCGTAAACATAATTTGCCATTGAGCACATTGGAAAATCGTTTAAAACGCATCGAAGCGCTTAAAGCAAACCATAAAAATATACGCATTTATGGCTTTGGTACCGTAATGCGTTCCCCACGCGCTAGTGGGGGTGGTACAGAACCATCCTATTATGCAGATTATGGTCCAACCATATTCCAAATTGCTGCACTACAAGATAAATTGGATGCAGGCACATTGACACAAGCGGAAACGCAAAAATTGATGAGCTTGCAAGCCTCTGTCCCTGTAGAATATCTACAAGACTGGTTCTCTCGCCGTCAAAAAAATATGCAAGTGAATAAAGACTTGATCGATGAAGCGCGTAATGGTGTCTTTGCATACTTTGCATTGGGCCATGATGATACATCCCAATTGTCTCAATCCGCATTAGAAGGACGCTATTTAAATCAATACTCCAAGGGCATTCCACGTACACAATATGGCAGCTTCCCTGGGGCAGATCAACTCGGTTTATTGTTGATGGCTCGTTCTCGTACCGATGAAAGTGCGGAAAAACCTACGTTCTCCGTTATCTATCCACTTGGTGGTGCCGGCAAAACATTGCCAGGTTACGAAGACCAAACCGTTGATAAAACGATTGCGGAACACGTAGAAGCCGTTGGTGGTACGATGACAACTGCAGGTAAACCAACTGTTCTTCTCGCTGTTAATACACCGCTTTCTACAAGCACATCTGAATCTGAAACCTTTGGTAACTTCCCAATGATTTCTCAAGCTACGAATGCCTTTGTAGATCGTATTCAACAAGCTACGGAACAAGGTGTAAACGTGAGCATTGCGGATATTGCCTATAACAATGGCTCTGATAATACCTTGTTAGGTGCTTTATATAAACGCGATTTACTCTATAAAATCGGCGCTTACAATGGCTGGAATACAGCAAGTAATACGGTAGGCTATGCGATTGCACAAGGCTTATTGCTACAATCTATGTCCCCAGAAGGGCATCGCAATATGTTGACCCAACAATATTTGGATAACTGGGCATACCAAGCGAATATCCGCAAGGATATTTATCGTATGCAAGATTCCATTCGTACCGACAATGTACGCTACTCTGGTGATTTGAATTCAAAATTAGAAGAGTATTTACAAGAACGTGTACAAGATTTCAGTGAAACTTATTTGAAGGTAGACCCTCGTACAGTTAAGGCTACATTCCCATGGGGCCGTTTGTTTGAAACGGATATTACTGTTTATGATAAACCAGTAGTACCTCTTCAAAAAGAAATTCGTATGCAACGGGAAGCAGAGGCGAAGAGACAAGCTGAAGCTGCAGCAGCTGCTGCGGCTGCACAAGCCAATGGTCAAGCACAAGCTGCTCCAGCTGTGCCAACTACAACAACTCAAGCTGCACCAGCTGCAACTTCGATAACGGTAGTACATCAAGCGGCGACTTCACCGCGTATTGTTCCAACACCGGCCGCTGTGCCGCAACAATAATCGCCTATGAAACGATCGTTTTTGCCTGAAATAACCTATATGCGTGGCCTTTGTATGCTCGGCGTTATCGGCATTCATGTCGGCTCCTATGCATTACAAAATCCGTTCGTTAATTTACAACTCATTAGTGTATTGGAAATTTTATCGCGTTTTGCAGTGCCCGCATTTTTCTTCCTGTCAGCCTTTGGTTTGTTCTACCATACATCGGTAAACGATCCATTTAGCTACAAGGATTTTATGAAACGACGCTTTCAAGTGGTGCTCTATCCTTACATTGTGTGGTCCCTATTCTACCTCATCTATACAGGCATAACGGCGCACAATTTTGGAAATCTCCATCCCGGACCATTGCTTGTGAACCTCTTGTTTGGTAACAGTATGTACCATTTATATTTTATGGTTATACTGTTATGGTTCTATGTGCTCATGCCACTATGGCGTGTGATGGTGCGGTGGATTTTGAAAGCCCCCATTCCGTGGCTCGTCATCTTATTTATCCTACAACTAGGATTTGATTTTATATCCTCCTATCGATTGGGGACCTGGGTGACACAACAGTTTAGCGACTCTCCGGCTATAAAATATCTTTTTGATATGCGCCTTAATTATTGGGTGATTCATTATGTATGGATATTCCTCTTTGGTGCTGTTGTAGCTGAGCGATATGAAATCGTGAAGGACTATATGTGGCGCTACCGATACCTATTAGCCACATGTGCCATTTTATCGATTCTATCCATGTTGGGCGCCTATTACTATGTCATGGATGTATGGCATTATACGGTGCTCGAAGCGATTTACACAGTGCATCAGTTGAGTCCAATGGGGGTATTCTATACGGCATTGGGTACATTGTTTAGCTTATTCCTATTCCAAGTGATGCCCCTCAACAATACGATGGAGGCGTTCTGGTCACAAATTGGGGATACTTCATACGGTATCTATTTGGCGCATCCGTTCTGGTTATTGATCATGACCGGAATTATGGCCAAGTATAATCTTCTATTTACAGTGCCTCACGTAGTGCTGTTGTATGTGATGGCCGTAGGATTATCCTACTTGACGACAGTAGGTTTAAAACAAATACCAAAGCCAATTCGAAAATATATTCTTGGCAACTAATAGGCTTATACAAGCCCTGTAAGATTGGTATATAACTAATTACAATAGAATCCGCTCCTACCATAACTTATAGTTATCGGTAAAGGGCGGATTTTTTCATGACTAAAATGAAAACTTTCACAATGTAAAGTGTGAAAATTAATCTGTGATTGTGCTATAATACAATCATACTGATTAGAGTTACAACAAGGGAAAATGAGGTGCTCTTATGAAAGAATTAACATATTTTAACGGTGAATTTGTCGAACCAGGTGCAAAGGTAATCAGCATTGATGACCGTGGTTACTTATTCGGTGATTCTGTATATGAAGTTGTACGTGTTACAAAAGGTCGTTGTTTTGCATTGTCCTATCACCAAGATCGTCTATATCGATCCATGCGTGAAATGGATATTCCTGTAAAAATGACGCCAGATGATTTGACCGAACTTCACGAAATTTTGATTGAACAAAGTGAAATCAAAGAAGGTTATATTTACTTACAAATCTCTCGTGGTGTGGCGCCACGCCATCATGCATATGATCGCTCTAAACTTGAACCACAAATGCTCATGTCCATTCATAATCTCGATATGGATGCAGTGAATAAGTTGGAATCCGGTGTGAAAGCTATCGCATTGCCTGATGAACGTTGGGATCATGTAGACATTAAAACAACGAATTTGATTCCTAACATTTTGGCACAAACAAAGGCGGAAAAGAAATTTGCTTATACAGCGATGTTATTCCGCGATGGCATTTGTACCGAAGGGGCTACATCTAATGTATTTGCCGTAAAAGATGGAATTATTTATACACATCCAGCGGATAATCATATTTTGAAGGGCATTACGCGTCAAATGGTTATCACTCGTGTGGCACCTTCATTGGGCATCACTGTTATCGAAAAAGAGTTTGACCGCGCCTTCGTTGATGATGCGGATGAACTATTCTTTACCATTACAACTGGTGGTGTGATTCCGATTATAAAACTCGACAGAAATCCTGTAGCTGATGGTAAACCAGGTGCAGTGACTATGAAATTACGTCATGGTCTAGAAAAATTAATGGAAGAAGGCTTGGCTTAATTAGCATACTATAGGTATCGATATGGTAGCTATAGTGGCTGGTAAGGGGAGCTTTCACAAAGAAAGGACATATTTTGATTACATTAGAACACATTAGCAAGGTCTACGAAGGTGCTAATCGTGTAGAAGCGCTGAAGGATATTAGCCTCACCATTGAAAAGGGGCAAATCTACGGCATTATCGGTCAATCAGGGGCAGGTAAATCTACACTGATTCGTTGCATCAATATGCTGGAATCCCCTACATCGGGCTCCGTTATCGTAGACGGCACAGATTTAACGAAATTGAGTGCTAGTGAACTGCGTAAAGCGCGTAAACACATTGGCATGATTTTCCAACATTTTAATCTTTTATCTTCGCGCACGGTCTATGACAATGTAGCATTCCCATTGGAATTGCAAGGGCTTAGCCAGGCTGAAATCAAAGAACGCATCACTCCGATTCTCGATATCGTAGGTTTATCGGACCGCGTGAATAACTATCCATCCCAGCTATCCGGTGGTCAAAAGCAACGCGTTGGCATTGCTCGTGCCTTGGCATCTAATCCAAAGGTATTATTGTGCGACGAAGCTACATCTGCGTTGGATCCGCAAACAACAGAATCCATCTTGGAATTGTTGAAGGATATCAATGAACGGATGGGGCTTACCATTGTGCTCATCACTCATGAGATGAAGGTTATCCGTGAAATATGCGATCGCGTAGCCGTTATCGAAGGCGGTGTTATCTTAGAAGAAGGTAGCACGCTCGAAGTATTTACAAATCCGAAGAAACCGACTACAAAAGATTTCGTTGGCTCAGTAGTAAGCGATAACCTACCAAAAGAAGCGCTTGAACATATTGAACTTCATGATGACTGGATTGCTGGTACGGCACCATTGGTAAAATTGAAGTTTACCGGCCAAGCCACAGATGAACCTGTTGTAGCAGGTTTAGTACGTCGTTTTGACCTCGATGTAAGCATCTTGTTTGGTGGTATCGACTACATTCAAAACACTAGTGTAGGCCGTCTCATCGTCATTTTGAATGGTGATCCTATGAAGGCGCAAGAAGGGTTAGACTATATCAGAACATTACCAATTGAAAGCGAGGTGATCGGTTATGTCAGAGCAAGTAATTAAATTGTTGATAACCGGTACCTTGGATACATTGCAAATGACCGTTATTTCTACGATTATGGCCATGATTATTGGTATTCCACTCGGCGTAGTATTGGTGGTTACATCTAAAGGGCATATTTTAGAAAATGCAGCGCTTAATAAGATTCTAGGGGCTATCGTTAATGCGACTCGCTCCATTCCGTTTATCATCTTAATGGTTGCTATCATTCCGTTTACACGTATGGTGGTTGGTACGTCCATTGGTACGACGGCTGCTTGTGTACCGTTGACATTGGCGGCGATTCCGTTTTTAGCACGTCTTGTAGAAACATCCATTAAGGATATTCAATTCGGTGTTATCGAAGCTGCTCAATCGATGGGGGCAAGCCCATTCCAAATTATCCGCAAGGTATTGTTACCAGAAGCATTGCCAACTATTATCGATAATGTTACGGTGCTTATCGTTAACTTGATTGGTTACTCTGCAATGGCAGGTGCTATTGGTGGCGGCGGCCTTGGTGATATTGCTATCCGCTACGGATACCAACGTTTCCAAGGGGATATCATGCTCGCTACCATCATCATTCTTATCATTATGGTTCAAGTTATCCAAATGATTGGTGACGGTTTGTCCAAAGCGATGAATAAGAAATAGGAGGCGTTATGAGCGTCAATGAGAAATTGAGAAGTGCTCAACATGACGAGCTCTTTGAAGGCATTTTACAACTTCAAACTGTAGAAGAATGTTATGCATTCTTTGAGGATATTTGTACTGTTAATGAACTGAAAGCATTATCGCAACGACTTCAAGTGGCTAAAATGTTACGCGCTGGTGATAGCTATGAAACGATTGTAGAAGAAACCGGTGCTAGTACAGCGACGATTAGTCGTGTGAAACGATGCCTTGTATATGGTGCTGATGGTTATACAGTGGTATTAGATCGATTGGCAGACAAAAAATAGTCGTAACATATTCATAGTAGGATATAATACATAACGGTGACCCTGGTCACCGTTATTTTGTATATAGGACTATTGTTTTTACTTATACGAATGGTAAAATGATAGTATACGTATGTGAGATATGGGAGGTCGTATATGGAATGGCTAATTGCAATAACCGGATTACCCTATGAGGTAATGATACTTATATTGCTTGCTGTAGCAGGGGCCTTTGCGGGCTTTGTGGATTCCATAGTGGGTGGCGGTGGATTGATATCTGTGCCGGCCATGTTGCTAACTAATTTGCCTCCTAGCGTGGCTCTAGGTAGTAATAAATTGTCTAGTATCTTTGGGGCCGGTAGTGCATCAATTACATTTTTACGAAACCATATGGTCGATTTTAGGCTGGTTCGTAAACTATTGCCTTTTACCTTTATAGGCTCTATGCTGGGTACTTTGGCGGTTGTATCATTACCGCCGCTATATGTTAAACCGATTATTATCGTATTACTCGTGGCCGTTACATTATTTGTAGTCTTTAAAAAGAACTGGGGCGAAGTAAATCGCACCTCTCAAGTAATGGGGCGAGCACTTTATATTTGTATGGCCTTTGCCCTTGGCATCGGTATTTATGATGGCTTTATAGGCCCTGGTACGGGTACATTTCTCATTATGGGATTTATCTTTATCGGATTTGATTTTCTCCATGCTTCGGCGAATGCTAAAATTTTAAATTTCACCAGTAATTTAGCATCTTTACTTGTGTTTCTATATTTAGGACACGTCAATATTATGTATGGTCTTGCCGCTGCGGTGGGACAAGTTGTGGGCGCCTATTTAGGATCTCATTTAGCCATTGCGAAAGGGTCCTCTTTGGTGCGTGTTGTATTCCTGTCTGTTACGACAGTGATGTTGTTAAAATTAGTGTTTGATTATATTTCTACCTTGTAGGAGGTGTGAGTATGCCTCATAAAAATGATGTTCAAGTGGCATTGATCAGCGGTGGTACATCGGGAATTGGATTTGCCACAGCTAAGCTATTATTGCAAGAAGGTTGGTGCGTCGTTATCAATGGCCGCGATGAACAAGCGGGACAAAGGGCAAAGATGAAATTGCGCCGATATTCTTCGAAGGTGCGCTATGTGAAAGGCGACGTATCTAGTGTTAGCGATTGTCAGCGCATCGTAAAAGAAACGGTAGATTTCTTTGGTAGTATTTCGGCTCTTGTAACGGCGGCTGGATATTATGAAGAAGAGCTACTAGCCGATGTATCTGAATCGGCCTTTGATGAAATGTTTGGTACAAATGTAAAAGGGACTGTATTCTTGTGCCAAGCGGCATTGCCTTATTTACGTCAAGTAAAAGGCAGTATTGTTACCGTATCTAGTGATGCAGGCCTACAGGGCAATGTAGCCTGCTCAGTATATGGTGCGTCAAAAGGTGCTATCGTAAGCTTTACAAAATCACTGTCCCTTGAGATGGCGCCCCATGAAGTACGCGTTAACTGCGTGTGCCCTGGCGATGTAGATACATCCCTTGTAGATAAGCAAATCGCCCAATCCCATCAAGATGCGGAACAAGCAAAAGAGGAGATGGGCCAACATTATCCATTAGGACGTATTGCAAAACCTCACGAAATTGGAGAAGTTATCGCTTTTTTAATCAGTTCAAAAGCATCCTTTGTAACAGGTGCTGCGTGGACGATTGATGGAGGTCTTACGAGTTGGTAGTGAATAGAGTGTTATCTATTACTAATAGTCATAATAAGACAGTTTATACAGGGTAAAATATATATTATTCATTTCAATTCTACATTGAGAATGGTATAATAATACTAATGAACGATACATACATTCACAAGTGGAATCCGGAGAAAAAGGAGAACGATTATGGCAGAATATAATGGCGTTAGAATTGAACCGCTTAGCGATGGTGGTCAAGATTTAAATTATCAAGTTGAACAATTTATCTTTTGGGGCGCAGGCCGTGCTGCCGTATTGGCTTTGTCTCCAAAATTCAGCAATGTTGCACTATGCACAAATGCAACATACATGGTAACTCGCATTGCTCATTTATATGATGTTGAATTACAAACAGGTGCTGTTGTAGGTTTAGTAGGTGGCTTGAGCACTGCTATTGCTACAGCTGCTATTTCCTTACTCGTACCTTTTAAAGCAGTACGCGTACCGGTAGCTGTTGGTTTGACCTATGCTATTGGTAAGGTAGCTCATATCTGGATCGAAGATGGTATGCCATCCGACATCGAACGCTACAAACCTATGATTGCTGAGTTCTATGAAAATGGTAAAGTCATTGCTGGCGAAATCGCTCGCGATGCAGCAGCAAGCATTCCGTTCACTCAAGGCCAACGCGATGTATGGGCTGGTATTGCCAATGAAACAGGTCTTGCAAAAGAACAATTACAACAAGTATATTCTGAGAAAGTAGCACCTGCTATTGAAAAATGGAATACGGAAACAAAATACCAATTGCATGATAATGCAGCAGAAGCAGTAGCAAAAGTAACTGATGCGGCAAAAGAAAAAATCGATGTAGCAAAAGAAACATTGGATACTGCAAAAGAATTGGCTAAAGGTGGCGTAGAAGTAGCGAAAGCAACTACCCAAGTGGCTGTGGAAAACGCAAAAACTACAGCAGCTCAAGCAGTGGAAAATGCAAAAGATACTGCATTCCAAGCTGTTGAAACAGTAAAAGAAACGACAAAATCCACAATTAACGGTTTTCGTAAATAGTTAGAAGGATTGGTATGAATCCATTAAAGATTATCAAATATGGCAAGTATTTTAGTGAGTCTCGATTCTTGGCGTTTGCCACTCGCTATGGTAAAAAACTTGCCTTTGTACAAAAAGCAGTGGTGTTATTCTTTTGCTTGCGCGATCAAGATACACCAAAATATGTAAAGGCTATTTTAGCCGGCGCCTTAGGGTATCTCGTTCTACCAATCGATATCATTCCTGATACGATTGCGGGCCTTGGCTGGGTAGATGATGTAGCAGTTCTTGGGATTGCTTTCAAAATCGCTAACCGCTATATCAAAACATCCCACGAAGAACAAGCGAAAAAGCTATTCCCTTTTGGCAACTAACAAGTACATAAAAAGGCAGTTTAATCATTGTTATTGGTTGGACTGCCTTTGTTTATTTGACACCCTTTGTTAATAGATATACAATTAAATTTGTATTGTAATAAGAAGGATGAATAAATGTATACAGCGACAATTAACGTCCGTTTCTATGAAACCGATATGATGGGAATTGCTCACCATAGCAATCATTTTCGGTGGTTTGAAATGGCGCGTATTGAATTCCTTCGTCACATCGGTGTCACCTTGTGGGATATGATGGACGAGGATATAGTATTTCCAATTATGAATGTATCGTGTAACTATAAGGAACCTGCTCGGTTCGATGACATGATTAATATAGAAACCTATTTAGTCAAAATGACCCGTGCTCAGATGGTATTTAAATACCGCATGCGCCGCGCTAGCGATGGCGCTCTATTGGCGACGGGTGAGACTAAGAATGCCTTTATGTCTAAATCGTCTGGGAAAATCGTACGATTAGAGGATCGCTTTTATCAACCTATTCTAAATGCTGTTGAGGAGATGCCTCATGACTAATATAGATACACAACGACTGCCTATCGGCGTCTTTGACTCAGGTGTAGGTGGTCTATCCGTTTTGAAAGTTCTACAGGAACAATTTCCCAATGAAAACTTCATCTATATAGGGGATAATGCTAATAATCCCGTTGGCAATCGTCCAACCGAGGAGATTACAGAAATCGCTTGCCGTATTGCAGAAACATTACATCAAGTACCTGTAAAATTGATGGTTATCGCTTGCAATACTTTCACCGTAGTGGCCCTCGATGAGGTGCGCAGTCGCGTCAATGTGCCGGTTATCGGTGTATCGCAAGGTGTTAAGACTGCTATTCGTGAAAGCAATAGTAATACCATCGGTATCATGGCGACGGTGGCGACCGTTAATAGTCATATTCATAAATATGTGGCTATGGACATCGACCATGAGGTTTTTGTATGGGAACAACCATGCCCAGAACTAGCCGGCTTAATTGAACAAGGTCATTTGCATGATGACGCTGTTCGTAAAGCCGCTAAGGAGTACTTAGCACCTATGCTAGAACGGGATATCGATGTTGTCGTATTGGGATGTACTCATTTTCCATTTGTTAGCCCTGTCCTGCAGGAGTTATCAGGTGACCGCATCCGATATATCGACCCTGCTTATGAGACTAGTGATCTAGTACGACGTACGATGGACAGCAATCATTTACATAATCCATCTACCGAGAAGGGCCGTAGCACCTTGTATTTCACAAAGGATATTGCCCTAGGGGCCGATTTGGGTGCCCAATTCTTAGATACTGATGATTTTTCGGTAGAATTGATTACACTATAAAGGAGAATTCACATGTGGTTTTATGACATAATAAATGTGATAGTTGCCATTGCAGTTATCGTAGCTATTTTGTACTTATTATTCCGTCTATTCGTATTAAAACAAGGTAACGAACGCGTTATTTTGTTGCCAAAGCGGAAAACAAGCTTTCAATTGGCAGATATGAATATGAGCTCCATGACATTGTTCTGCGATGTGCCATTTGTAAACAAAGGCCGTCAACTTGGTACAATTATGGATTTATTCCCACGTCCTTTGCTTCCAGAAGAACATTTTGATGGTGTGAAAGTAGACGCTTGGGCTATGGATATCGATCGTCCTCGCCACGATGGTTACTTTGAAGCTATCATCATCAAGCCTCGCAAGGGTGGTACAATCCGCGTTTACGTTACCTTAACTGGTAGAAATGGTAATATTCGTGAAGATATTAAGGGATTCCCTTATATGGACATCGACATTTATTACCAAATCGTAGGTCGTACCGATTACCATATCGATAAACAACGTATTCGTTTGACTGCAGAAGAAGTACAAGCAGCATTGGTTCACTAAGGAGGCATAACAATGGCAGAATTAGAATTAGTATGTGTTCCTACACGTATTCTTACAGATAATGATGACATCGTTGATGCTATCGTTGAATTTGGTGGTCACAATATTGGACCAGAAGACATCGTATGCGTAGCAGAATCCGTTGTGGCTATTACACAAGGTCGCTTTACACGTCCTGAAGAACTCAATGTATGTTGGCAAGCGCGTATGATTAACCGCTTTATCCATCCAGATGGTTCCATGGCTTCTATTTATGGTATGCAATCTGCTATGAACTTAGATGGTAAATGGAAGGTATTAGGTGCTTTCTTCTTAGGCGCTATTGCTAAAATTTTCCACAAACCAGGCGTGTTTTACGCTATCGCCCGTGCTGCATCCTTAACCGATGACGTAACAGGTACAATGCCTCCATTCGATAAACACATCGTATTTGGTCCAAAAGATCCAGATAAGGTGGCTGAAAAAATCGTTCAACGCACAGGTTGCTATGGCGCTGTTGTAGCAGACGTAAACGACTTGAAACGCTCTGCAATTCTCGGTACAAGTCGCGGTATTGATGCGAAGAAAATCGCTAAATTGTTGATTGATAATCCATTTGGTAATGATAGCCAAATGACACCAATCGTTATTATTAAAAACTACGCTTCCGTTTCGGGAGCAAAATAAAAGATTCTCGATATTTCCGGTGCAGAACTGGTAAGTCTAGAGATTAACAAAAGAGACTGCTCCGGCGGTCTCTTTTCTGTTTAAAGGAGGACATATGTTATTAGGCATAGATGTAGGCGGCACCTTTACGGATGCCGTTATTATAGATGGGGGGACCATCGTTTCATCGGCTAAGCGGCGAACCACGAAGGAGAATCTCATGAATGGCATAACAGATGCCTTAGGTGCGGTGATGAGTGGTGCGGACCCTGCACAAATAGAACAGGTAACGCTATCCACTACGGTAGTGACAAATACAATTGTAGAACATAAAGAACAGCCTGTAGATCTCTATGTAGTAGCGGGGCCAGGGCGCAATGTAGATGATATATTCCCTGTAAGACCTGTGTATCTTAAAGGGTATACGGACCATCGTGGCATCGTGGTGGAACGTACGGATGTAGAGGGGACTCATCAACTAGCGAACATGGTGCAAGCTAAGAGTGGTACCGATTTGGCTGCTGTATCCGCAAAATTTGGTGTTCGCAATCCGAAGGAAGAAATCGATGTTGCTCAGGCTCTGTCTGACACATATCATACGATTTCTACAGGCAGTGCATTAAGTGGCAATCTTAATTTTCCGCGTCGTACCATCAGTGCCTATTTTAATAGCGCCGTGGCCTCTGTATTTAAGGAATTTAAGAACGCTGTTTACCACGCATTAGATACCTTTCACATTACGGCACCTGTATATATTTTGAAAGCTGACGGTGGTTCGCTATCTATAGATACGGTGGAATCCATTCCTGTAGAAACTGTATTTACAGGACCAGCTGCAACGGTACTTGGCTTGGAAGCATTGCGTAGCACTAAAGACGCCCATACGGTGGCCCTTGATATTGGTGGGACTACAACGGATATTTCCTTGTGGAAACAGGGCAAACCACTGATGACAAAGGAGGGCGTATCCATTCGTGAATATCCAAGTGCTGTACGCTCCTTTGCGGTTACCTCGGTGGGCATTGGCGGTGAATCGGCGGTGCGCTATGAAGATGGGAAACTCATGGTTGGCCCTGAACGGATTGGCCCATCTGTTGCATTGGGCGGCACTATCCCTACATTAGGGGATGCTCTCATCGTGCTTGGTAAAGCTCATTATGGTGATGAACAACAGGCATATGAAGCGATAGCACAAATTGATACGACTATCGATGCTAACACTATGGCTCAACGCATCGTAGATGAAGCCGTCCGTGTTGTAAAGCAAGGGATTGATACGGTCGTGGCGAAGGAAAATAAACGACCTATCTATGTAGTGGCCGATATTGTGCATCCTGATCCGTTTGTGCCGGCCCAGCTTGTAATCGTCGGTGGCACGGCGGCTAGTTTGGGCCCTATTATTGGGGACCAACTAGGATTGCCTGTTCATATTCCAGCCGATGCGGCCGTGGCTAATGCCATCGGTGCTGGTGTGGCTAACCATACGATGGCGATTACGGTTCACGTCGATACAAAACGGCGTACCATGGTAGTGCCAGAGCTAGGTATTCAAGATACTGGTAGTGCTTTGCGTTCTGCTAACGCTGTGGAAGAGGTGGCGTATCGATTATTATGTGAAGCTGCTCAAGAACAAGGCCTTGTAGCAGCAGGTGTAATACCTGATGTAGAAACGATAAGCGTTGAAGATTTCCCTGTTGTCGACGGATGGCAATCGATGGAACGCATTATTACTGTGAAAGTACAACTGAAAGCGGGGGTGAGCGGCTATGTGGAATCATAAGGACAGTTACCGGGTACGTAATGGAATCGTGTCGGCTAGCACAATAGAACATCCTTCATTAGGCCTCGTATTTTTCCCGGCCTTTGATTGGAAAATTTCTGCTACTCATCCAGAACGGCAAGAACGGTTGCTCTATACGCGGGATCAAATCGTGGAAGAGGGGTTACTAGATGTACCCAATATTCGAGAATACAATCCTATCGTAGCCGACTGGGATGTGATAGAACGAGTTCACGTTGGGGCCCCTGATTTACAATCGTGGGTGACCGATGCGCATCGCGTATCGGCTGGTGGTGCCATTGCAGCCGCTGATGCGGTGCTACGAGGAGAGGTGGACCGTGCCTTTGCTCTCGTTAGACCACCAGGGCATCATGCGATGGCCATGGTCCATGGTATCCGTGGGTTCTGCACCATCAATATTGAAGCCGTTATGATTCAACATATACGTCAAACTTATGGTGTGAAACGGGTGGCCATCGTCGATACTGATGTACATCATGGAGATGGTTCGCAAGATGTGTTCTATCACGATCCAGATACATTGTATATAAGCTTTCACCAAGATGGACGAACCTTATATCCGGGTACAGGATTTATGGATGAATTTGGTGGACCTCAAGCCATTGGTGCTAACATAGATATTCCACTACCTCCTGGCACGGGTGATGAAGGCTTGTTAAAGGTTATGCGTGAGCTAGTGTTGCCTATACTCCATGAATTTAAACCGGATATCGTCATCAATTCGGCGGGACAGGACAACCATTTCTCGGACCCATTAGCCAATATGAATGTGACCGCTAAGGGTTATGCAGAATTAGTGGATTTATTGCAGGCAGATATTGCAGTCCTTGAAGGTGGCTATTCCGTACAAGAGGCCTTGCCTTATGTAAATACAGGTATCATTTTATCGATGGCTGGGTTAGACTATAGTCGCGTTATCGAGCCAAACTATGTAGAACAACATCAGTCGGCTGATGTAACGAGATATATTGATGATCTTATTTTGAAATGGAAGGACCAATGGGCACGTCGTGAGGAAATAGCACGAGATGAACTCATCGGCCATAAGAATAGATGGGTCCGTGATTATTCTGTGTATTACGACGAATCTAGTGTACAAGAAGAGCGTCGTGAAACAGTGCGCCTCTATCCTGATAAAATTGGTTGGCATAGCATCGAATCCTATGGTAATTATGGGCCCTATGCAAAGCAAAGTGTGTACGCTATGTTTATTCCATGGCAGGCCGATGATGCTACGTGCGAAGAGGCTTTCACAGAAGCACGTCGCATGAAAGAACAGGGTGGTCTCAATCGCTATGTAGTGGTGGACCCTATGGGACAGGGACAAGTTGAAATTTAGCCTGTCGAATGGGAACCATTGTTCATGATATAATAGAATAAACGAGATAGCGCCCCTCGTGTGAGGGGCGTTTCTATTGTGATACATATCCTATAATGAAGCACTTAACATAGATATACTAGATTTAAAGGGGGCGTTGTTATGCGCAGTGATAATAGAACAGCAAGTCAATTGAGACCGATTAAAATAACGAGACATTTTACAGAATATGCAGAAGGTTCTGTACTCATCGAATGTGGTAAAACAAAGGTCATTTGTACAGCTACTATCGAGGAAAATGTACCGCGCTGGTTAAAAGGTTCCGGTCAAGGCTGGGTGACTGCAGAGTATTCCTTGTTGCCACGTTCTACAAAAACACGGGTAAGCCGTGAGGCTGCTCGAGGTAAACAAACGGGTCGTACTGTTGAAATTCAACGCTTAATCGGTCGTGCATTGCGTGCCGTTGTAGACTTAAAGGCTTTAGGCGAGCGTTCCATCACCGTAGACTGCGATGTTATCCAAGCCGATGGCGGTACGCGTACGGCGTCCATTACAGGTGCCTTTGTAGCCCTTGTGGATGCTATCGATTTTACATTTGGCGGCTTTGGTAAATTCCCTATTACCGATTTCTGTGCCGCTATTTCCGTTGGCATTGGCCCAGAAGGTCCTATTACAGACCTTTGTTATGAAGAGGATAGCGCTGCCATAGTAGATATGAACGTGGTGCGTACCGGTGCGGGCAATCTTATCGAGGTACAAGGTACAGGTGAACATGGCACATTTAGCCGCGATGAACTTAACCAATTATTAGACCTTGCAGAATCTGCTACTGACGAATTGATGGCTGTGCAACGCAATGTACTCGGCTCTGTAGCGGACAAAATTGGCAAGGTGTATCCTGATGTACCTGTTCAAACCGCTGAAGGAGAACAATAATATGGAACGTATTGTATTAGCAACGGGCAACAAGGGGAAAATACGCGAATTTGAACGGGCCTTTTCTCATATGAACATTACCTGTGTGCCTGTGAAAGATATAGTGGACGTTCCGGAACCAGAGGAAACAGGCACAACCTTTATGGAAAATGCCATCCTCAAAGCGAAATACTATAGCGAAAAAACAGGATTGCCGTGCTTAGCTGATGATTCGGGGCTCACTGTCGATGCTCTTGATGGGGCACCTGGTGTATACTCCGCACGCTATGCAGGCATTCATGGCGATGATGAAGCAAATAATGAAAAATTAATACGCGAATTACAAGGTAAATCGGATAGAACTGCGCATTATGTATGCGCTTTAGCTTTGGTACATCCGGACGGTGCTAGCGTGACGGCTGAAGCCTCTTGTGATGGTGAAATTCAAGATACGCCGGTTGGTACCAATGGATTTGGATATGATCCATATTTCTTTGTTCCACAATTTGGTAAAACCATGGCGGAGCTCGATATCGATACGAAAGAAACCATCAGCCATCGTGGTAAGGCATTGCAACAATTGGTAGCAAAGGTGAATAAATGAAACGAATAGGTATTATTAGTGATACACATGGCTATCTGGACACCATTGATCTCGTGCTAGATGCAACGATGGACCAAAATATCGACATGTGGCTACATGCCGGTGACTACGGCGATGATGCGCGGTATATGCAAACGCGTACCGATGTGCCGGTCTATGCAGTGCGCGGCAATAATGACCGCGTGCTGCCCTTAGAGCCTAAGGAACAATTGATTCCCTTAGAAGATACCTATATTTACATGACCCATGGTCATGAGGTATCATATGATAAACGAATACAAGAATTAGTACACATTGGCAACGCCATGGGGGCGCGCCTCATCGTATGCGGGCATAGCCATATTCATAAAGAGAAACTTTTAGGTGATACTCTCTTTGTCAATCCAGGCAGTATCGCATTGCCTCGGGATGGATCGGGTGGTACCTTTGCCATCGTCACCTACGAAGATGGCGCCTTTGATGTAGAATTTGTGTATAAACAGGATATTATATAGTATATGTGTGAAAGCTACATTTTGTATGACTTTCACAAAAAAATAGTAAGTCTATGCATGGAAAGGGTTATGGCATATCATGGATACACCAGTTAAAGCAAAGCCTAAAATGAAGTTATATGGGTTTAATAATCTCACGAAGACGTTGAGTTTTAATATTTATGATATTTGTTATACTCGTACAGAGGAAGAAAAAAAGCAGTATATTCAATACATTGATGAAGTATACAACGCGGAACGTTTGACGAATATTTTGACCGAAGTGAGTCATATTATCGGTGCTAACATTTTAAATATTGCGAAACAAGATTACGACCCACAAGGGGCATCGGTTACGATTTTGATTTCTGAAGAAGAAATTGAAAAAGAAGATGTGGTTATGCATTTGGATAAATCCCATCTTACAGTTCATACGTACCCTGAAAGCCATCCGCACAAGGGGATTAGTACATTCCGCGCCGATATCGAAGTGTCCACATGTGGTCAAATCTCTCCGCTAAAGGCCCTCAATTACTTGATCAATAGCTTTGATTCGGATATTTTGACATTGGACTATCATGTGCGTGGCTTTACGCGCGACGTGTCGGGTAAGAAAATCTACATCGACCATCGTATCAACTCTATTCAAAACTACATTAATGCGAAAACGCGCAATTTGTACAATATGATCGATGTGAATGTGTACCAAGAAAATATCTTCCACACTAAGATGATGCTCAAGGATTTCGATTTGGATAATTACTTATTCGGCATTACCGAAGCGGAATTGAGCGAACGAGAAATTAAGCAAATTAAACACCAATTGCGACAAGAAATGACAGAAATCTTCTACGGACGCAATTTGCCTTCTGTGAAAGCCTAGATTGTTTAAAACGCTTAGTTATTTGTGGACATGTAATTAATGCTAAGAATATGAATTTATGATTAATTCTAAAATTTTCGGAAAACTATATCGAAAAATCTTGTATTATTGTTTCTGATTCTGTATAATGAACTTGTAAGGGGTATTAATAATTAATACCAAGAAACTATTGTGTCCGTTGTCATCCACAAAGGAGAATTATTATGGACGTACGTGAATTAGCAGTACAAAAAAAACGTGAATTAAAAGGCTTCCTCACCGTAGGAACTAAATATGAATTAAAAGACGCTCATGATTTATCCGTTGCTTACACACCAGGTGTAGCAGAACCATGCTTGCGTATTAAAGACAATGAAGCAGAATCCTTTGAATTAACTTGCCGTTCCAACATGGTTGCCGTTGTATCCGACGGTACTCGTGTACTAGGCCTTGGCGATATCGGCGCTGCTGCCGCATTGCCTGTAATGGAAGGTAAATCCTTATTATTCAAAAAATTCGGCGATGTAGACTGCATTCCATTGGTAGTAGATACTAAAGATGCTGATACATTGATCAACACTGTAAAATTGTTGCAAAAGAACTTTGCTGGCATCAACTTGGAAGACATTTCTTCTCCTAAATGCTACGAAATTGAAAATCGTTTGAAAGAAGAATTGGAAATCCCTGTATTCCATGATGACCAACATGGTACAGCAATCGCATGTTTGGCTGGTGTAAAAGGCGCTCTTCGCCTCGTTAAAAAAGATTTAGCTACAGCTAAAATCGTAGTAAACGGCGCTGGTGCAGCTGGTGCAAACATCGCTCGTTTGTTATACCTTGCAGGCGCTCGTGATATTACCGTATTGGTATCCTCTGGCGTATTGCACAAAGATTACAAACGCCTTGATTCCTTGCAAACTGAATTGATCGATCTGCTTGGCCTTGAAGAAAAACATGGCAACTTGGCTGAAAACGCTAAAGGCGCTGATATCCTTCTTGGCGTATCTGCAGCAGGTGCTTTCACAAAAGAAATCTTGGAAAACTTGGCTGACGACGCTATCGTATTCGCTATGGCGAACCCTAACCCAGAAGCAACATACGCTGATATGAAAGCTGCTGGCGTTCGCATCGCAGGTACAGGCCGTTCCGACGCACCTAACCAAATCAATAACGTTGCTGTATTCCCTGGTATCTTCCGTGGTGCTATCGACGTTCGTGCATCCAAAATCACTGATGAAATGAAATTGGCTGCTGCCGACGCATTGGCATACTTGATTCCAGACAGCGAATTGAATGATGAAAACATCATGCCATCCGTATTCGACCCTCGCGTAGCTCCTGCAGTGGCAAAAGCAGTTGCTGAAGTAGCTGTAAAACAAGGTATCGCTAAAAACCCTCAAATCGTTGAAGACGGTCATTACGAAGGCTAATTTTAACTAAATCAAATATGATTTTGAACATGCACCCTACGGGGTGCATGTTTTTTACATAAAATTTTAATGAAGTTATAAAAAAATACTTGTCAGAATAGTGGTCCAATGATATAATTATTTTCGTTGCAGAGCGGTACTCACAACTGAGTAAAACTCAGCAAAAGTAGTGGTTGACATCAACTACCGGGTTTGCTATAATTAGCAAGTAATTAATGACGGGGCATAGCGCAGTTTGGTAGCGCACCTGGCTTGGGACCA